>Ga0302325_10002920_pt1 | contig 40940 bp, 39 predicted proteins | sample Palsa_T0_2_FD_201948 | JGI IMG/M metagenome (GOLD analysis project Ga0302325, IMG submission 201948) | Peat permafrost microbial communities from Stordalen Mire near Abisko, Sweden - Palsa_T0_2 | ecosystem: Environmental > Terrestrial > Soil > Palsa > Peat permafrost | place: Sweden: Abisko...
GTCCACTACGACCCGAACGGGAACCAAGAGTCGCTGGACACTTATGGTCTTGCGTCAATGCTGCTGAACGCCGGCGGCATGACGAGCTACAGCAGCGAGAGCGAGAGTACGTCACTCCCCGCCGCGGCCTATGATTTCTGGCCTGAGTACACGGCCGCTCAGACTCTCGGCGCGCCGTCTGGGGCGTACACGACCGTCACATCCGGTGGCGCCACCGTGTACGAGCGCACGTTCGCCAACGGGATCGTGGTTGTCAACCCGACCGCATCCGCGTCCGCGTCGGTGCCGCTCGGCGCAACCTACAGCGGGACTGGGAACGAGCCGAGCAGCGCCACCAGCGTCACGTTGCCAGCGCAGAGCGGAATGATCCTGACGGGCGCGAGCCCCTCGACGGCCCCGACCACCCCGCCCACGACGACCACCCCGCCCACGACGACCACCCCGCCAACGACGACCACCCCGCCAACGACGACCACCCCGCCGCCGTCGACCACGACCACCCCGCCAACGACGACCACCCCGACGTCGACCACGACCACGACCACGGGCTCGTCCGCGCCCTCGGGCTCTGGCGGTGGCAGCAGCTCGGGCAGCGGTTCGGGCCAGGGCGGTGGCCAAGCGGTCACGGTCGGGCTCCCGAAGCAGAGCTCGCTCCCGAAGCTGAGCTGCAAGACCACGGTCCACCGGCACAGGCTGACCCTGACCTGCACGACCGAGGCCGGCGACAAGGTTTCGACCTTGCTGCGACTCCGTGCCTACCACCACGGTCACCTGATCGCCAAGCATGCCGCGATGGTCCGCCACCACCATGCGACGTTCGCTGTCAAGCTGAACAAGCGCCGGCGCGGCACGTACCGGCTCGTGGTGTCGATCGACGCCGGTGGCAAGCTTGGCAAGCTGACCCATTCGGTTCGCATCAGCTAGCAGCAGATCGACAGGCGGTCGGTCTCGTGGGGCCCGGGCTGTTCGCAGCCGGGGCCCCGCGGTCGTTCCGCTGGGCCGCATTGGGTGGCGTGGCCGTGCCGGTCCGTCGAGCTCGGAGCGGCCGGTTCCCGATCCGCTGTCAGCTCGACGAACCCTGCCCGGCGGGGAGCCGCGGCCGCTCTCCCATGCGCAGCCACGCCGGGTCGTCGAACTACTGGCGGCGCAGCCGCGGTCGGATCACGTTAGACCCGGATGCGCCGGACGTTCGTCTGAGTGTCGGCAACGGGGGTGGGCCTGCCGACCAACGTTGTGTAGGTTTGTCTAGTATGTTGCCTCGATCAGTGATCCTTCGAACCGCCTGAACGTCCAGATTTGTCTATATGTTGCGTCGATTAATGATCCTTCGAATCGTCTGAACGTCCAGATTTCAGCTTTTTGCTAGCAGACGTTCGGTTGGACGGCCGAATCTAGGAGCAGACGCCCTCCCCGCCCGGTAATTGGCGGTGTCAGTCACGTGCAACACGCGGCAAGGGTGTCACTACGTCAACTCGGACGCTGTCGCAGTTCGTCTCCTCGTGGCTTTCGGTCACGGGCTTTCGGCCGCGGTTTAGCAGATCGGGGCACCACTCCTCTCATGCTTAATGACTCTTTTAAATTCCGAGGTCGCCCGGCCGCGATTTGCGCGGCGTTTGGCGTCGCCTCGGCAATGGCGCTTGGTGGCGTGATGGTCGCGCCGACGGTCGCTGATGCTGCGACGACAAACGTGGCGCAGTTCCACATCCTCAACGATCAGGACTCCACGACCGCGGCAGAGGCGGCCAAATATCAGATCGTCCAGATGCAGTACAACGGCCCCAGCACCAAGACGCTCGTGGACCAGATCCACGCGGATGACCCCGGCGTGATCGTGCTCATGTACGCCGATCCGGTCGGCGAGGGTGGCTTCAGTGTCGGCAGCGCCAGCAACGGGTGCGTCACGTCCGCGCAGGCGTCGGCTGGCGGTCCCGCGTGGCAGCTCTACGACGGCACGACTGCGACCGGCACGACGAACATGAACGACACCTCGTTCGACGACACGTGCATCTCGAATGCGATGAACCAGGCTAAGTCTGCAGACTTCGACGGAGTCTTCTGGGATCAGATCGATGCCGTCCCGACCTACACGACCAGCACGTCGTGCCTCAACGCCTACGGGGGCAGCGACTGCTCGATCTATGACAACAATGGCGTCTACGCCGGGTGGGACAGCATGGTGTACACGTTCCTTCAGCAGGTCGACAGCTATGACTCGTCTGACAACATGAAGTCGATCATCAACCTCAGCGGCGCAGAAGGCGCGCCCGGACAGGCTCCAACCGCTGTGTGGGATCAGTGGAACGATGAGGTCAGTGGTGCGATGGAGGAGTCGTTCGTCGGCTCCTACCTCGGGACGAGCGTCCCGTACGCGCAGTGGCAGGGTGAGCTCGCCGACGAGCAATGGTCAGAAGCGAACGGCAAATATGAGATGGCTGTCCACTACGACCCGAACGGGAACCAAGAGTCGCTGGACACTTATGGTCTTGCGTCAATGCTGCTGAACGCCGGCGGCATGACGAGCTACAGCAGCGAGAGCGAGAGTACGTCACTCCCCGCCGCGACCTATGATTTCTGGCCTGAGTACACGGCCGCTCAGACTCTCGGCGCGCCGTCTGGGGCGTACACGACCGTCACATCCGGTGGCGCCACCGTGTACGAGCGCAAGTTCGCCAACGGGATCGTGGTTGTCAACCCGACCGCATCCGCGTCCGCGTCGGTGCCGCTCGGCGCAACCTACAGCGGGACTGGGAACGAGCCGAGCAGCGCCACCAGCGTCACGCTGCCAGCGCAGAGCGGAATGATCCTGACGGGCGCGAGCCCCTCGACGGCCGCGGCCACCGCGCCGCCGTCGACCCCGGGCACGACCACCGGCTCAGGCAGCAAGAGCTCGGGCAAGAGCTCGGGCAAGAGCGGTTCGGGCAAGAGCGGTTCGGGCAAGAGCGGTTCGGGCAAGAGCGGTTCGGGCAAGAGCGGTTCGGGCAAGGGTGGCGGGGCGGTCACGGCTGGCCACCCGAAGTCGAGCTCGCTCCCGACGCTGAGCTGCACGACCGCGGTCGGCCGGAAGAAGCTGACCCTGACCTGCACGACCAAGGGTGGCCGCAAGGTCCCGACCTGGCTGCGAATCCATGTCTACCACCACGGTCTGATCGCCAAGCATGTCTCGAGGATCCGCCATCACCATGCGACGTTCGATGTCGAGCTGAGCAAACATCGTATCGGCAGGTACCGGTTGGTGGTGTCGATCCACGCCGGTGGCAAGGTTGGCAAGCTGACCCAGTCGGTTCGCATCAGCTAGCAGCAGGTCGACAAGCGGTCGGTCTCGTGGGGCCCGGGCTGTTCGCAGCCGGGCCCCGCGGTCGTTCTGCGGGGCTGCGTCGGGTCGTGGGGCGGCGCTACGCTGGCACCGTTGATTGGCACTCTGGTCACGCGAGTGCCAAGGCCCGGGGCTATACTTTCGGAAGCGATGCCAACCTACGAATACAGGTGCACCAAGGGCCACGTGTTCGACACGATGCAGCGGTTCTCTGACGATTCGCTGTCCAAGTGCGAGGTCTGTGGCGCGCGGGCGCAGCGGGTGTTCCACGCGCCGGCGGTGCACTTCAAAGGCTCGGGCTTCTACAACACCGACTACGGCACGCGCAACCGCGCCCGTGAGAAGGAGTCCAAGGAGGGCGCCTCCTCTGCCAAGGCCGAGTCGTCCTCGGACAGCTCCTCCTCGGACAGCTCGTCGTCGGACAAGAAGGAGTCCTCGAAGAGCTCGTCGGATTCCTCCTCCTCGTCGTCGTCGGACAAGAAGTCCGAGGCCAAGGCCCCCGCCGCCAAGTAGCGCCCCCGCCGCCCCCGGGCGTCAGTGCCCGGTGATCAGCTTGGCGACGTGCTCGCGCACGTCCGCCGGCGTCGCGACCAGCGCATCCTGGCCGTCGATCACGGGCGATCCGGTCGGCTTCAGGATGTCGGTCGGGGCCGACCCGCCGATCTCCGATGCGATGAACAGCTGCATCAGCGTGAAGCCGCCCATGTCGGTGCGGACCGCCTTCGGCGCGTCCCACGACGCCCATGGCAGCCGCGGAATGATCGATGGCGACACGAGCTTTGACTTGATGTCGTTGAGGATCTGCTGCTGGTAGGCCTCGCGCGTGAGGTCAGTCGACGCCGCATTGCAGGCGTTGTCGCGGGTGCGGGCCAGGGTCAGGGCCTGGATGCCGGTGAGGTGGTGCTCACCCGGCTTGAGGTACAGCGAGAAACCGCCGTTCTTGGCCCCGCCGGAGATGTTCGAGCAGATCCGACCGGTGTGGACGTCGATCCCGCCGATCGCGTCGATGAACACCGGGAAGTTGGCGAGGTTGACGATGATTACGTGGTTGATCTTGACGTGGGTGAACTGCTCGATCGTCTTGATCGCAAGCGCCGGGCCGCCGTAGGCGTAGGCGGCGTTGATCTTGGACTGGCCGTGGCCGGGAATGTTCACCCACGTGTCACGCGGGATCGACAGCCTCCGTGAGGTGCCGCCGCCGATCCGCCACAGCATGATCGAGTCCGTCCGGATGCCGCCCGAGAACGCGCCCGGCTCCTTGGACCCCTTCGGCCGCTGGTCGAGCCCGAGCACGAGCACCGTGTCGGTGCCCGTGACCATGTTCGGTCCGGAGCTCAGCTCGCGCTTGGCGGACGCGGGGATCGAGCCCCCGCTCTGAATCGAGGCGGAGACCATGAACAGGACGAAGGACAGGACCAGCCAGAACACGCAGATGCCGATCACCCAGCGCAGCACTCGGAACGGGGTCCAGCGCCGACGCCACCAACGAACCTTGCGGGGCTCGGCGCCGTCGTCGCCCGACCACTCGTCGCGGCCATCACCACCGCGGCCACCGCCCCTCGATGGCCGGTCGATCACGGCCGGTCCGTCCTCGCCCCGCAACCGCTGTATCAGTCCGCGCGGGGCCGAGCGGTAGAGCGTGTAGGGACGGTCGCCGAGGTCCGGTTGCTCTCGCTCGTCGGGGTCGGACAGCTCGTACGGATCAGACGAAGGCCGGCGGTCGGGGTCGGGCTGGGGTGATTCGCTTCCCGCTCGATACACCCGGTACGGCGGTGGATCCTCAGTCTGCCCAGATCGACCCGGCCGCTGTGGTCGGTCCTCGGACATCGTGCGTGCAATGTAGAGGGCGCTTTCTAATACCGGGATAAGAGCGCGTGCCTATAGTGACGCCATGCCGGTGCCACGTGTCATCGGCGTCGACCTCGGCGGCACCAAGCTGCTCGCCGGCGCCGTGGACCCCGACCTCGGGATTCACCACCGGGTCCAGAGGACCGTCACCGGACTCGATCAGCAGACGCTGCTTGACGTCGCGGCGCAGGCGGTGACCGAGACGATCGCCGCCGTGGCCACGCGGATCGAGGCGGTCGGCTTCGGGATCCCGGTGCTGATCGACCGCGGGACCGGCCGGGCGGTCGTCGGTGTGAATACGTTGTTGCACGACATCGCCTTCGCCGACGTGATGTCGCGCCGGATCGGGCTGCCGGTGTTCGTCGACAACGACGGCAACTGCGCGGCGCTGGCCGAGCACCGGGCGGGCGCCTGCCGCGGCTACAGCGAGGCGATCGTGGTGACGCTCGGAACGGGGATCGCCGGCGGGCTGATCCTCCGCGACGAGATCTACCGCGGCGCGCTCGGGGCGGCCGGTGAGCTCGGGCACATGGTGATCGAATTCGACGGACCGCCGTGCCACGGCAACTGCCCCAACCACGGCTGCGCCGAGGTCTACGTGTCCGGCACGGCGCTCGTGCAGGAGGCCCGATGGCTGGGTCAGACCCGGCCGGGATCGGGCTTGGGGCGGGCGCTGGGCTCCGACCGTGTGATCTCGGGCCCGGTGATCACCGAGCTCGCCGAAGCCGGCGACGAGTCGGCGATCGAGGCGATCACGCTGATCGGCTCGCGACTCGGGGTCGTGCTCGCCAACCTGATCAACATCTTCAACCCCCAGGTGATCGCGATCGGCGGCGGCGTGATCGCTGCCGGCGAGCTGCTGCTGTCGCCGGCCCGTGCGGTCGTGGCCGACCGGGTGCTGCCGTTCCTCGCCGATGGCGTGGAGATCGTCGCCACGCGGTTCGGGGTCGAGGCCGGCATGGTCGGCGCGGCCGCGCTGGCCTACGGCGAGCTGGCGCGCACGGCGCCCGCGCCCCTGATGAGCCGGAGCGGTCGATGAGCTTCGTCGAGGACCGGACCGTCCGATGAGCGCGGCCGGCCGCCTGGTCGTCTGCCCGACGCCGATCGGCAACCTCCAGGATGTGACGTTGCGGGTGCTCGCGGCCCTGCGTGAGGCCGACCTGGTCGCGTGTGAGGACACCCGGCGCACGCGCGTGCTGCTCGACCGCTACGGCGTCGGCGGCACGCTCGTCAGCTATCACGAGCACAACGAGCGCGCGCGTGCCGATGAGCTGATCGGCCGGATGCGGGAGGGAGCGGTCGTGGCGCTCGTCTCCGATGCCGGCATGCCGCTCGTCTCAGACCCCGGGCTGATCCTCGTACGCGCGTGCGTCGCCGCCGGGCTCGGGGTGGAGGTGCTGCCGGGGCCGAGCGCCGCGCTCAGCGCGCTCGTCGCCAGCGCACTGCCGGCCGAACGTTGGCAGTTCGTCGGGTTTCTCCCGCGCAAGCGCTCCGAGCTCGCGGCCGTGTTGCGGACGCCGGAGACCGTCGTCGCCTTCGAGTCGCCGCGGCGGATCGGCGCGACGCTGGGCGCGCTGGCGGAGTCTGACCCGGCCCGCCAGGTCGCGGTCTGCCGCGAGCTGACCAAGCTGCACGAGGAGGTCGTGCGCGGGACCGCGGCCGAGCTGGCCGAGCGCTACGCCGGCGAGCCCCCCAAGGGCGAGATCGTGCTCGTGCTCGGCCCCGCCAGTCCAGCCGAGCCCGACCTGCAACGGCCGCTGGACGCGGTGCGCCGGCTGGTCGATGCCGGTGCCAAGCCCCGGCCGGCCGCGACCGTCGTGGCCGAGCTGACCGGCACGAGCGCCAACGCGCTGTACCGGGCCCTCACCGCCGAGCGCGGGACCGGAAACGGCCCCCGATCCGACGCGAGTTGATCGCGTCGGGAACGCTGCGCAGCGGGTTGAGCTTGGCGTCGAACATGTGCTCGAGCTGCCGCTGCGCGATCACGGCCGGCGCTCCGACCGGCACGAAGTTGAACAGCCGGTAGACGAGCACGGCAGCCAGACGACCGCGCCGGCGATGATCGTGGCCAGCGCCGAGATCGCGAGGCCGCGGACGATGTCACGCACGGCGGCGACGTGAGCGGGCGTGGCCGAGGCGGTCGCCCCGGCGTCCGACTACGTCTGAACGAGCGCCCGCAGCGACTCCTTGATCGACGCGGTCGACTTCAGCACCGCGGTCGGCTCATAGCCGCAGTGGGCCATGCAGTTGTCGCAGCGCGGATCGCGGCCGCGACCGTACTTGTCCCACTCGGTCGTCTCCAGCAGCTCCTGGTAGGTCTCGGTGTAGCCGTCGGCCATCAGGTAGCACGGCTTCTGCCAGCCGAACAGCGAGTAGCTGGGGATGCCCCAGGCGGTGCACTGCAGGTCGATCTTGCCTTCCAGGAAGTCCAGGAACACCGGCGAATGGTTCAGCCGCCAGCGCTTGCGGCGGCCATCGCCGAACGCGGACTTGAACAGCGCCCGCGTCTGCGTGACCCCGAGGAAGTGGTCCTGGTCAGGCGCCTTCTCGTACGCGTACGCCGGCGAGATCATCATCTGATCGACCTCGAGGTCGTCGTTGAGGAAATCCAGCACCGAGCGGACCGTCTCGGGCGAGTCGGTCGTGAAGAAGGTCGTGTTGGTCGTGACCCGGAAGCCGGCGGCCTTGGCGACCCGGATCGCGGCGACGGCCTTGTCGAACACGCCGTCGCGGCAGACCGACTCGTCGTGGCGCTCGCGCAGGCCGTCCATGTGGACCGCCCAGGCGAAATACGGCGACGGGCGGAACAAGTCCAGCTTCTTCTCCAGCAGCAGCGCGTTCGTGCAGAGATAGACGAACTTCTTGCGGGCGATCAGCTGGCGCACGATCTCGTCGATCTCGGGGTGGATCAGCGGCTCGCCGCCGGCGATCGAGACCATCGGCGCGCCGCATTCCTCGATCGCCCCGATCGCCTGCGCCACGGGCATCCGCTTCTTCAGCGTCGCCTCAGGGTGCTGGATCTTGCCGCAGCCGGCGCACGCCAGATTGCACTGAAACAGCGGCTCCAGCTCGACGATCAGCGGGAACTTGTCACGACGTCGGAGCTTCTGTTCCAGCAGATAGGCACCCATCCGGGCGGCCTGTCTCATCGGCACTGGCATTCAGTCGCTCCTTTGCCTGATCTCAGGGGGCAGCTTGAAGCGCATGTTCTCTTCAGCCACGCTTTGCTCCGATACGGTAGCGACGCCCAGACCGCCCAACGCGGCGACCAGCTGCGAGACGAGCTCCTCCGGCGCCGAGGCGCCCGCGCTGATGCCGATCCGCCGGGCGCCTGCGAGCGCGTCGGCCGTCAGCTGCGACGCGTCCTCCACCAGCAGGCTCCGACAGCCGGCCCGGTGCGCGACCTCGACCAGCCGCCGCGAGTTCGACGAGTTCTCCGAGCCGACGACGAGCACCACGTCGCAGCGCCCGGCCAGCGCCCGGACGGCCGTCTGGCGGTTCTGGGTGGCGTAGCAGATGTCCTCGGACGGGGGTCCGACGGCGGTTGGGAACCGCTTTCGCAGGGCGCTGACGACCGACGCCGTCTCGTCGACCGCGAGCGTGGTCTGCGTCAGATAGGCGACGTGCTCGGGGTCTGACACCTCCAGCCGTGCCACGTCCTCGGGTGAGGCGATCACGGTCGTCCGCTCCGGCGCCTCGCCGACCGTGCCCTCGATTTCCTCGTGACCCTCGTGTCCGACCAGCACGATGTCGAAGCCGCCCGCGGCGAACCGTCGCGCCTCGGCATGGACCTTGGCGACCAGCGGGCAGGTGGCGTCGATCACGTTGAGCGCGCGGGCGTCGGCGGTCCGTCGCACCTCGGGCGAGACGCCGTGGGCGGAGAACACGACCGTGGCACCCCGCGGCACCTCCTCGACCTCCTCGACGAACACGGCACCGCGCCGACGCAGCGTCTCGACCACGTGGACGTTGTGCACGATCTGACGCCGCACGTAGACGGGCGCCCCGTGCTGCTCGATCGCGCGCTCGACGATCTCGACGGCGCGCTGGACGCCCGCGCACGACGCTCGCGGCGATGCCAGCACCAGCTCACGGTCGCCGAGCATCGCCGCCCACCCTTGCAGCAGCGACGCCGCGCGCCGCAGCGACCGGTACGCGACGGCGGTGCCGGCGGCGCTCGTGACCGGGTTGCGCAGCTCGCGGCCGGGCGTATCGAGCACGACGCGCAGCGCGTGCAGCGGCCGTCCGCCGGCCGACGGCGCCAGCCACGCCGACTCGAGATCGACGGCCGCGGCGCCCGACTGCGCCAGCCGGCGCCGGCGCGGACCCGTGACGAGGCTCGGCTCGGAGGCGATCGGCGCGACCGTCACCCGCAGGCCGCCGCGGCGCAGCAGCCTGGCGAGGATCGTCGGGTCCGCACACGCGACGGCCTCGCCCGGTCCCCGCAGCTCGGAGGCGAGCACGATGTCGCCGGGCTCAAGCGTTCGGTCAAGCGCGCCGCAGAAGCCGGCGATCACGACCGCGGCCGCGTCGGAGTGGTCGTGGGCGCGCGCGTACCGGGCTGCCCGCTTAGGGCCGATTCCGGTCCGCCGGACGTCGGCCCACGGGGCGCCGCGGCGCACCGCCCAGGCCTCCAGTCTCATCGGGGTGAGCACCGTGACCCGCGGATAGGCCGCGGCGGCACGCAGCCGCTGCGTGACCCGCTCGGCGGCCGCGTGGCCGCTGCGCACCGCGCCCTCCATCGTCGCCGGCCAGCCGGTGTCGGTCCAGGCGCCGGCCAGCAGCAGCCCGGCCTGCGCGGTCTGCGGTCCGGGGCGCAGCGCACGGTGCCCGGGGGCGGCGCGGAACGTCGCCGCGTGGTCACGGGTGACGAAGAACGTGCGCACGGTCGCCTCTCGGGCGGCCGGCAGCAGCTCGGCCAGCGCGGGGAGGTAGCGCTCGCGCAGCCGCTCGCCCGAGACGCCCAGCTCGGCGTCGGCGGCCGACAGGCTCACGACGACGTACTGGCCATCGCTCAGCCCCGCGGAGGCAGTGCGGTCGAACACCCATTGCACGGGCGAGTCGATCCCGGCGGCGAACGGGAGGTCGAGCACCTGCCGGTCGTAGACGATATGGACGTTGACGATCGGCGAGCTGCCCAGACGTCGCCATGCGTCACGATCGGGACGGGCGCCGTCAGGCAGCAGCGCGGCCGCGCGTCCGGGTCCGACGGCCATGATCACGTGTCCGGCGTGCAGCTCGCCACCGTCGGCCAGTTGGACCGTGAACGCGCCGCCGCCGTCGGATCCGCCGCCGCTTGGCGACCCGCCGAGGACGGCGGGCACGATCGCCGCTGCCGCGGTCCGCAGCCGCACGTCGACGCCGGCCCGCGTCAGCGCAGCGCGGCCGGCCACATCGTGGATCTCAGACAGCGGGACGACGGCGTGGCCGATGTCGCCCGCATCGGTCCGCGCAAGCAGTCCGAGCCTGAACACGAGCGCCGCCTGCGCCAGCGAGGCCTCGTCGCAGGTCAGGTTGATCGTCGGACGCACGATCAGGTCCCAGATCGCCTCGATCGCTCGCCGGTCCTGCCGCCAGCGGCGCAACCAGTCGCCGAACGAGCGCCGGTCGTTGGCCGGGTCGTCGGGATCGACGAACCGCAGCGCGGTCATCGCCGCGGTGACCGCGAGTCGCTCCCTGACGTTCAGATACGGGTAACCGGCAAGCGCGCCCGCCAGGTGCAGCGGCGCGGGCAGCGCGGAGCGCCGCAGCCGGCCGCGGCGGCCGCCGGGCGAGAGCACCGCGATGTCCAGCCGTGACTGGATCGTGACCATCTCGCTGGCGCCGAGCTCGTGCACCAGGCGCTGATACTCGGTGCAGCAGCGCAGGAACACGTGCTGGCCGTTGTCGGCCCATAGGCCGTCACGCCGGAACGAATAGGCGGCGCCGCCGAGCCGGCCGCGGGACTCGAGCAGCGTCACCTCCGCACCGGCCCGGGCGCAATCAAGCGCCGCGGTGATCCCGGCGAGGCCGCCGCCGACGACGATCACGCGCTGGTCGCTCACGTCCCCGCTCTCGCGCCCGGCTGGCGGCGGCCGCCCGCGCCGCCGGCGCCGGCCCCGAGCAGGCTGCGGGCCGCGACCATGCCCTTTTCCCGCGCCGTCAACGACACGCGGTGATGCAGCACCTGGCCGGGGTCGTCCACGATCCGCTCCAGGATCGTCCGGTAGATGCCGGTCATCGCCTCCAGGCACGAGGCGCTGCGGCGGTCCAGCGACGCGGTCAGCTCCATGCCGCGCGTGAACCACTCCTCAGCGCGGCCCGCCTCGAACCGGATCAGCTCGATCGCGCCCGCCGCTGACCCGTTCAACGATCCGGCGCCGTCGCCGGTCGCCGCCGCGATGGCGGCGAGGTCCTCGCAGCCGAACCGCCGCAGGTCCTCTGCCGGCAGATAGGTTCGGCCCAGCGTCGCGTCCTCACGAACGTCGCGCAGGATGTTCGTCAGCTGCATCGCGACGCCGAGGTCGTCGGCCAGCCGCGAATCGTGGTCGGTCGCCCGGCCGTCGGTGAAGATCGCCACGCACAACCGGCCGATCGTGCCCGCCACCCGGCGGCAGTAGCCGACGAGCTGCTCGAACGTCTCGTACTCAGTGGTGCCGATCACGTCGAGCTCGACGCCCTCGATCAGCAGCTCCAGCGCGTCGAGCGGCAGCGCGTAGACCCGCCGTGCGTGCGAGAGCGCCACCCGCACCGGGTCCTCGATCGAGCTGTCGTCCCGATCCAGACGCGCGACCATCGCGCGTTCGTCGCGCAGCGCCTGCAGCTGGGCGTCGCGGTCGTCGCCCTCGTCGCCGATGTCGTCGATCCGCCGCGCGAACGCGTACACGGCGCACATCGCGTCACGCCGGTCACGCGGCAACAGGCGGATGCCGTAGTAGAAGTTGGCGGCCTCACGCCGCGTGATCTGCTCGCACCGCTGGTAGCAGTGCGCGATCTCCAGTGCCGGGACCGTCACCGGCCGAGCGCCGATCTCAACAGCCAATACGCGAACCGAGGCGCTCGCCCGGAGTCGTCGCCGGCCTCAAGCACGTCGAGTGCCGTGCGTCCGCCCGCGACGAAGCCCGCGATCGCCAGCCGCGGCCGCGGTGCGAGCCTGCGGGCCAGCGGAGCACCGCCGGCCAGCAGTCGCCGCGCACGGTCGGTCTCGAAGGCGACGAGCGCTCGTCTCGCGGCTGTCCCTGCTCCTGCCAAGTCCACATCCTTGCACCCGAAGCGGACCAGATCCTCTTCGGGCATGTACACGCGACCGCGCTCGTGGTCCTCGGCGATGTCCTGCAGATGCTCGATGACCTGCAAGCCCGCACAAACCCGGTCAGACAGCTCGATCCGCTCCGGGGTCGCGGCGTCGAAGATGTGCAGCACCAGCTCGCCGACTGGGGCCGCCGACAGCTGGCAGTAGCCCAGCAGTTGCTCGAACGTCCGATAGCGCGTCACGACCTGGTCGACCCGGTTGGCCTCGATCAGCCGCTCAAACGGCCCGGACGGCAGTCGGCAGGCGCGCACGGTGCGCTGCAGCTCGACCATCACCGGGTGCTGCGGCGCTCCGTCGTAGACGCGCTGTAGCTCGTCCGACACGACCTCAAGCAGCGCCAGCCGGTTGCCGGTCGCCTCGTCGCCGATGTCGTCGACCAGCCGCGCAAACCCGTAGATCGCGCTCAGGTGCCGCTGGCGGCGGTGACCGACCAGCGCGCTGGCCACCGTGAAGTTCTCCGATCCGGCCTGCGCCATCACCCCGTCGCGGTCCGGAAGGTCCGCTGTTGTGGGCGGCGCGGCCGTGGTCATCGCAGGCATCGCCCGAGCGCCATCACGGGGAAGACCAGCCGGTAGAGGTGGTAGTTGATGTAGAAGTCAGACGGGAAGCCGGTACCGGTGTGAAACGGCTCGTCCCAACCGCCGTCATCGAGCTGGGTCCCGGCCAGCCAGTCGACGCCGCGGCGGACCGCCTCGGATCCGGCGACCGTTTCGCCGGCGGCATGCAGCGCCAGCAGCGCCCACGCGGTCTGCGAGGCGGTGCTGTCGCCGTGGCCGATCCATGCCGGGTCGTCGTAGGAGCGGCAGTCCTCGCCCCACCCGCCGTCATCGTTCTGCATGCGCTTCAGCCAACTGACGGCGCGCCGGATCCGATCGTCGGTCGCGGGCACGCCGGCGGCGACCAGCGCGGGCAGGACCGCGCCGGTCCCGTAGATGTGGTTGACGCCCCAGCGGCCGAACCACGAGCCGTCGGCCTCCTGGTTGTCCAGCAGCCACTGGATGCCCCGCTGCGGGATCGCCTCGTCGGCGCGGCCGAGCGCGGCGAACATCTCGACGACGTGGGCGGTCACGTCAGCCGAGGGCGGATCGATCACCTCGCCGAAGTCGCAGAAGGGCAGGTCGCGCACGATCGCGCGGGTGTTGTCGACGTCGAACGCCGCCCAGCCGCCGTCTGAGCTCTGCATGCCCTCCAGCCACTCGGCGCCCTTCGCGATCGCGCCCTGGATGCGGACCGGATCGGCGCTCGCGGCCGCCAGCGGGCGCAGCGCCATCGCGACCTCCGCGGTGTCGTCGATATCCGGGTAGTTGACGTTCTCGAACTCGAACGCCCAGCCGCCGGGCTGCAGCTCCGACCGCCGCACCGCCCAGTCGCCGCGGCCGAGGATCTGCTCGGCGACGAGCCACTCGGCGCCGCGCAGCACCGCCTCGTCGTCATCCGGCACGCCGGCGTCATGCAGCGCGATCAGCGCCAGGCACGTGTCCCACACCGGCGACTGACAGGCCTCGACGCGCCGTAACCCGTCGCCGTCGTCGATCGTGAACGACTCCATGCCCTCGAGGCCGCGGACGATCGCGGGATGGTCGTCGGAATACCCGAGCAGGTGCAGCGCGATCAACGAATACACCCATGGTGGCTGGATCCCGCCCCAGCCACCGTCTGACTCCTGGCGGTCGGCGATCCAGCGCTCCGACCTGCGCAGGCAGAGCCGTCGCAGCCGTGTGATCGGGTGGCGCTGGTAGATCTGCAGGACGCGGTCCAGCGCGACGACCGCATATCCGAACGGGGTCGTCACGGCCGGCCGCGTCCACGGTTGCGGCCCGTGCAGCTCCTCGATCGAGAACGGCAGCTGCCGGACCGGGCGCAGCGCGAGCACGACCGAAAGGGCGACGACCGTCTGGCGCGCCCAGCACGCGAAGTCGTAGACGTTCAGCGGAAACCAGGCCGGCAGCAGGATCATCTCCGGCAGCAGCGCCGGTACCTCGTCCCAATCCCAGGCGCCGAACAGGGCCATCCAGATGTGGGTGAAGACGCGCGCCTGCTGCAGGCCGCCGTGGGCGCGGACCCATTCGGCCGCGCGGCGCATGTGCGGCTGTGACGGATCGTCGCCGGCCAGCCGCAGCGAGACATAGGACTCGATCGTCGTCGACAGCTCGCCGGGGCCGCCCGCGAAGTTGCTCCAGGTTCCGTCGTCGCGCTGCTGGGAGCGGATCCAGGCCGCGCACCGCGCGGTCTTGCCTGGCTCCCGAATCCCGAGGAACTCGCGCAAGAGCATGTCCTCGGCGTCCATCGAGACGTTGGTCTCGAGCTCGCCCTTCCACCAGCCCGCGGGCTGCTGGAGCGACAGCAGATAGGAGCGGGCACGGTCCAGCGCGGCGAGGCCGTCGGACTCAGCCGCCGGACTCGCGATCAGCCCGGGGGTGTCTTCGATCGCGCCGCTCATCAGTTGTGGTCAGAAAGCTTAGGAATATCTAAACACGTTGCGCGCTCAACTGGCACGTCCGTGCCGAATCGGCTCCGGGCGCTGCGGGCGGTCCCGGCGGGATGTCGCGTCGTCTCGACGCTCGGAGGCTCGTCACGTCGCCTGAATTGGGGACATTGATCCGCCGGAACGATCAGGCTAGCTTCTGGGCCGAGCGCACCTACGTGAAGGGACGACGGATGAACGCTGCATGGGCCCCGCCGGAGGGCATCAATACGATGCAGCTGAGCCGATGTCCTCGCCCGGGCCAGATAGTCGTTGGGAGCGCCCCGATCTGGCGCAGCTGCTTCAGAGTCGCGCCGCCGAGGCGATGGACCTCAACCAGCGCTATCTCAATCGCCAGCTCGGGCGCGTCGTGCGGACGCTCGGATTCGATCGTGAGTGGGTTCACGGCCGCGGGCCGTACCTGATCGACGCCGACGGCGAGGAGTATCTGGACCTGTACGCCGGCTACGGCGTCTTCTCGCTGGGTCGCAATCATCCATTCGTCCGCGACCAGCTGATCGGCGTGATGCTGGCCGACCCGCCGAACCTGCCCCAGCTCGGGGTCACGACGCTGGCCGGCGTGCTGGCCGAGGAGCTCGTCGGTCGCGCGCCGGCGCCGATCGACGCCGCCGTCCTGTGCAGCTCGGGCACCGAGGCGGTCGAGGCGTCGCTCAAGCTCAGCCGCGCCGCGACCGGCCGCCCGCGGATCCTCTACTGCGACCGGGCCTTTCACGGCTTGTCGATCGGATCGCTGTCGGTCAACGGCAACGCCGAGTTCCGTGAGCGGTTCGAGCCACTGCTGCCCGGCACCGAGCCGGTCGGATTCGGGGATCTCGATGCGTTGCGCCTGCAGCTGGCGCGCGGCGACGTCGCGGCGTTCATCGTCGAGCCGATCCAGGGCAAGGGCGTCTACGTGGCGCCCGACGGATACCTGTCGGCCGCGGGCGAGCTGTGTCGCGCCGCCGGCGCGCTGCTGATCGTCGACGAGGTGCAGACCGGGCTCGGGCGCACCGGACGGTTCTTTGCGCTCGAGCACTTCGGCGACGTTCGGCCCGACATCATCACTTTGTCGAAGGCACTGTCAGGCGGCTTTGTGCCGATCGGGGCGATGCTCGCCAGCCGCGCCGTGTTCGATGCCACGTTTGACTCGATGGAGCGGAGCGTTGTGCACGGCTCCACGTTCGGCAACGGCGAGCTGGCGGCCGCCGCGGCGCTGGCGTCGCTGACCGTGATCGAGCGTGAAGGGCTCGTGGCGCGCGCAGCCGAGCTCGGGGATCTGCTGATGTCGCTGACCAGGCCGCTCGTCGATCGCTTCGAGATCGTCCGCGAGGTCCGCGGCCTGGGCCTGATGTGGGGGATCGAGCTGGGGCCGCCCGCGGGCCGGGCCGCGCGGCGACTGTGGGAGTCGATCGAGCGCCGCCAACCGGGGTTGTTTGCCCAGATGGTCACCGTGCCGCTGTTTCGCGAGCACCGGATCCTCACCCAGGTTGCCGGGCACCACATGAACGTGATCAAGGCGCTGCCGCCGCTGATCACGCCCGAGGCCGAGATCCGCCGCTTCGCCTCGGCGCTGGAGGAGGTGCTGTCCGACGCCGACGAGCACCTGTTCCGCAGCTACGCCGCGCTCGGCGCGGGCCTCGGGCGCCGCAGCCTCAGCGCGCGGTAGCGGCGGCGTCGGGTGGCGTTCCGGCCCTCGCACCGCCTGCCCGCCGGGCTCGGGCCGAACTTCGGCAATCCACTGCGACCCTTCCGCAGTGAATTGCCAGAGTTCGGCGGCTGAGCCGACCGGTGCGCTCGGTTCAGCGCTCGACGAAGTAGCTGCCCGACCCCTGGCCGCTTGAGAACCAGCGGCTGGTGACGGTCTTCTTGCGCGTGTAGAAGTCGACCGCGTCGGTCCCGTGCGCGTGCAGGTCGCCCAGAAACGAGTCCTTCCAGCCGCTGAACGGGAAGAACGCGACCGGCGCCGCGACGCCGATGTTGACGCCGATCATGCCCGCCTCCACCTGGTGGCGGTAGTGACGGACCGAGGCGCCGGACTCGGTGAAGATCGAGGTGCCGTTGCCGAACCGGCTGGAGTTGACGATCTCGATCGCCTCGTCGAGCGTCGCCGCGCGCACGATGCACAGGACCGGGCCGAACACCTCCTGCTGGGCGATCTCCATCTCCGCGGTGACGTCGTCGAGGATCGTCGGGCCGAGATACGCCCCGTCCGGATTCAACCCGCCCCGGGCGTCAGACGCGACGGCCCGGCCATCGACCACCAGCGTGGCGCCCTCGGCGACCCCGCGCCCGATCCAGTCGGCGATTCGGTCCCGCGCCGCGCAGGAGATCACCGGGCCGACGTCCGAGCGCTCGTCGCCGCCGTCGCCGACCGCGAGCGCTTGGGTGGCATCGACCAGCGGGCCGAGCAGCTGCTCGTGCGCATCGCCGACAGTGACGACGACCGAGCCGGCCATGCATCGTTGTCCGGCGGCGCCGAACGCCGACCCGAGGATCCCGTCGACCGTCTTGTCGATCACCGCGTCGGGCATCACGACCATGTGGTTCTTGGCGCCACCGAGCGCCTGCACCCGCTTGCCGTGCTTGGCGGCCCCCTCGTAGACGAGCCTCGCGACCGGCGCGGAGCCGACGAACGAGACCGCATCGATCCCGGGGTGCTCGAGGATCCCCTCGACGATCTCACGACCCCCGTTGACGAGGTTCACGACCCCGGCCGGCAGATCCAGCGCGTGCAACTCCTCAAACGCGATCTGCTGCGTCAACGGCACCTGCTCTGAGGGCTTCAAGACAAACGTGTTGCCGCACGCGATCGCGAACGGCAAGAACCAGAACGGCACCATCGCCGGGAAGTTGAACGGGACGATCGCGGCGCACACGCCGACCGGTTGGCGGACCGTCTCGGCGTCGATGTTGCGGCTGACGTCCTCGAGGATCCGGCCCTGCATCGTCGTCGGCACCGCGCACGCGGCCTCGACCATCTCGATCATCCGCGCCACCTCGGCCCGCGCATCGCCGATCGTCTTGCCCATCTCGAGCGTCACCGTCTGCGCCAGATCCTCGGCGCGAGCGGTCAACCGCTCGCGGAGCTCGAACAGCTTGCGCGCCCGCCCGATCGCCGACACCGCCCGCCACGCCGGCAGCGCCGCCCGCGCCGCGGCGACCGCCGCGTCCAGGTCGGCCCGGCCCGACAACGGCACCCGCGCGATCGCGCCGCCCGTCGCCGGGTTGGTGACGTCCAACTCGCCGGTCGCGGCGGCGGCCGGGGTCCAGGCGCCGGCGATGTAGTTGTCGATCAGACGGGTCTCGGTGGCGGTGGCGGTCATCTGTGCTCAGAGCTCCTGGGGCGTGGGCGCGAGCGCCCACTCGTGATGTGGTCGGCGGCGGCCCGCGCCCCGGTTGGGTCGGCGCCGTCGCGCAGTAAGTAAACGTCATACCGGCGTGGCACGAACAGTTTGGCGTGCGCGCGCGACAGGGGTCGCCATCTTTCACTCCGGATTCGAGTCATCTGCAAGCCGGTGTGAGGCCGGCAAAAGACCGCATTCGGGGTATTTGGAGGGCGGCGCACCTTTGCGCAAGGATCACGGTGACATCCGCGTGCGTCCTCGTCGAATTTGGGCGGGGCCCACGCTCGGGGGCGCTCGGCGGTCGGGCCGACCGCCCACGACCCAACCCACGAATCAGGAGTCTCAGTTGAAGCGCCGTCTGCTGTCCCCTGCGGTCGCCGTCGTCATCGCGGTGGCCGTGCTCTCATCCGGGGCCGTCTACGCGGCGAGCGCCGCGGCCTCACCGTCGATAAGCGCCGCCGCGCCCGTCGCCTGCCCGGGAACCTTCCAAGTGCTCAACAACGACCGCGTCGGGACGCTGTCGCTGCCCGCAGGCCCGTACGTCATCAGCGTCAGTGGCAAGCTCAGCTGCACGCAGGCCTCGTCGCTGTTCACGACGTTCCTGTACCAGTGGACCGGGAATCTCCCCGGCGGCTGGGTCGTCACCGCGAACGGCTTCCGCAAGGGCGCGACGGCGTTCACGGTCGCGCGGACGCACCGCAAGCCCCCGTCCCCGGCTCCGTCGAGCCGCACGTGTCCGGGGACGTTCAGCGTGCTGCACAACGACCGCATTGGCCCCGCGTCATTCGCGCAGGGCAACTACGTGATCACGCTGCTGAAGCAGTCGACCTCGCACTTCAGCTGCCAGACCGCGTCGCGCACCTTCGCGTACTTCCTCAACACCCGCTCCTCAAAGCCGCTGCCGTACCCCTGGCTGCTGAACGCCAAGACGACGACGTTCACCCAGAAGACCAACGGCGTCGGCTTCCGCGTCGCCAAGGTCGTGCTGCTCGGCGCCCCGCAGAGCGGTCCCAAGGTGACCGCCGGCGGCGGTGAGACCGTGGGCACACCATGCCTGCCGCTGTACAGGGTGACCGGCGCCAACGCGCGGATCGACAACTTCGTGCTCGACAAGGGCACGTACCAGATCTGGGCGATCGGCAACCTGTCGTGCACGCAGGCCCGCAAGGACGTGCTGCGAGCCGTGGCGCTCAGGACCCGGCTTCCGAAAGGCTGGAAGCACGAGGTCTCCAAGGCGATCGTCACGGTCGGCGGCGGCAGGGGCTTCCGGCTGAAGCTCGCGCAGAAGTAGCCGTCGGCGCACGGCATCCGCAGGCGCACGATCTCCGTGGCGGGCCGGCCAGGCTCGCCACGGATGATCGCGCTGCGGCCGAGACCGGGTCGGCCGGCCGCTCGTGGCCGGCTCGTGGCCGGCTCGCGGGTGGCTCGCGGGCGGCTCGCGGGCGGCTCGCGGGCGGCTCGCGGGCGGCGGATAGCCTAGAACCGCGCGATGACCTACTACATCACCACCGCGATCTCCTATGTCAACGGCGCGCCGCACCTCGGCCACGCCTACGAGGCGATCGCGACCGACGTGCTCGCCCGGCACATGCGCCAGCGCGACCCCGACGTGTTCTTCTTGACCGGGACCGACGAGCACGGCGAGCCGGTCGCCGACGCCGCCAAGGCGCAGGGGATGGAGCCAAAGGCGCTGGCCGATCAAAACGCGGCGCGGTTCAAGCAGATGGCCGTCGACCTCAACATCTCCAACGACTTCTTCATCCGCACCACCGACGCCGAGCATGGTGCCCTGGTCCAGGAGGTCCTGCAGCGCGTCCACGACAACGGGTACACCCACAAGGGGACCTACGAGGGCTGGTACTGCCCGCGCTGCGCGGACTTCAAGGTCGAGAACGAGATCCTCGACGGCAACCTCTGCCCGATCCATTTCTCGCCGCTGACGCGGGAGCAGGAGGAGAACTGGTTCTTCGAGCTCTCGCGCTTCCAGGATCGGCTCGAGGCGCTGTTCGACGAGCACCGCTCGTTCGTGATGCCCGTCGTCCGCTACAACGAGGCCAGGTCGTTCATCGAGTCCGGGCTGCAGGACGTCTCGCTGTCACGCGCGCGCATGCATTGGGGCGTGCCCGTGCCATGGGACCCCGGACACGTCTTCTACGTCTGGTTCGACGCGCTGCTGAACTACTACACGGCGCTCGGCTACGCGCGGCCCGGAGAGGATCTGACCTCGAAGTTCTGGCCCGCGACGTTCCACATCATCGGCAAGGACATCCTCAAGTTCCACACGGTGTTCTGGCCGGCGCTGCTGATGGCCGCCGACCTGCCGGTGCCCGAGCACGTGTTCGTCCACGGCTTCCTGCTCGGCGCCGACGGGCGCAAGATGTCGAAGTCGCTGGGCAACGTGCTCGACCCGTCCGACGTGCTCGAGACCTACGGCGTCGACGCGCTGCGCCATTACCTGATCCGCGACGTCTCGTTCGGCTCCGATGGGACGGTCGGATTCGACGGCGCCAAGGCCCGCTACGAGGGCGAGCTGGCCAACGAGTACGGCAACCTCGCCAGCCGCACGGTTGCGATGCTGCACCGCTATTGCGACGGCCGTGTGCCCGCCGCCGATACCGACCCCGAGCTGGCGGCCTCGTTCGAGGGGCTGGTCGGCGAGGTGATCGAGCTGATCGACGCGGCCGAGATCACGGACGCGCTGGAACGCATCTGGCTGCGCGTGCGCCGCGCCAATCGCTACGTCGAGGAGCGCGCGCCGTGGCAGCTGGCGAAGGACCCCAAGGCCCACGGTGAGCTGCATCGCGTGCTGGCGTCGCTGGCCGAGGCGGTCCGGGTGCTGAGCGTGCTGCTGTCGCCGTACATCCCGGAGGGCTCCGCCAAGCTGCTGGACGCGCTCGGCTCGCCGGACCTGTCGCTGGCCGGCGCCGGGTTCGTCAAGCACACGCTGGCGCGGCCGGTCGCCGAGCTTGCGCCGCTGTACCCGAAGCGCTGAGCTCAGCCGCTGTCGGTGACGGCCGTCGCGAGGCTGTTGGCGGCGTCGACGAGCTCGTCGAGCTCGGCCAGCAAATCGGGGTCGGGGTGCTCGCCGGACAGCTGCTCGTAGCCGGCGCGCAGGTTCGGCAGCGAGTCCTCGCGCAGCTGGCCGCCGGCCGCGACCGCCGCCCGGACGCGCGCCAGCAACACGTCGAGCGAGCTCGCCAGCGGCGCCAGCCCCGGAACCGGCTCGGGCTGCGGCCGGTCTCTGGCGTCGAGGCGGAGCAGGTGCGTGACCCGCGCCACGCGACGCAGCGCGGCGAGCGCGCCCTGGGCGCGGCTCTGATCGATCTGGCGGAGGCTGGGCTCCGACAGCGACCGCGTGATGGTCGCTTCGGCATTCACGCGGGTCAGCCGCAGCTGCCGTGTCAGGTCGCGGATCTCGTCCGAGGGCGGACGGATCCCGGTCACGTACCAGCCGAGCACCGCCGAGGTGTACGCGCGCTGGGCGGCAATCAGGTCGGCCAGCGATTGCCGCGCGGGCGCCTCGGACCAGGTCGGCCACAGCGCGAACACGATCAAACCGAACGTGCCGCCGACGAGCGTGTCCAGCAGCCGCGAGCCGGCCGTCGAGAGAGTGTCGGGGCTGATCACGTTGAGCAGGAACACGACGAGCGCGGTGATGAACGAGTACCCGACGGCGAAGCTCGCCGGGAAGGTCGCGTACGCCAGCCACGCGAACACGCCGACGAGCACGACGGTCGCGCCGCCCGCCGGGTGCAGCCCGGCGGCGATCAGCCCGGCGATCCCGACGCCGATCGAGGTCCCGAGCGCGCGCTCGGCGCCGCGGGTGAAGGTCGCGCCGTAGTCGGGTCGCAGCACGGTCGCCGCGGCCACGACGATCCAGTAGCCGCGGGAGAGCGGCAGCTGCCGAGCGATCAGCTCGGCCGCGGGGACGATGACCGCCAGGCGCAGCGCGTGGCGGGCGACCGGCGACTCCCATCGCATGTCGCCTCGGAGCTGCCCGAGGTCGCGTCGCAGCAGCTGCAGTGGCCGACCCCAGCCGCGTTGCGGTCGCCGACTGCGCAGCCCACCGCCGCGCGCGGCCGATGGCACCAGCGCGCCGGCGGCGCGCAGCTGGCCGGCGAGCGCCGCCAGCCGCCGTTGCAGCATCGCCGTCGATGGGTCGCGGTCCGCGAACGTCCCGTCGTCGCGCGCGCCGTCCAGGCGGCGGCTGAGCCCGTCGATCGCGGTGCTCAGCTCGTCGCTGCGCGTGAGGTCGCCCTCGAGCACCCGCGCGCACAGGTCCAGCGCCACCGCCGCGCGGCGCAGCACGTCGGTCGCGGTCGTCACCGGCGGAGCGCTGGCGGGCAGCCGGGCGAGCACCGTCTGGACCGCGGTCAACGTGACCCGGATCCGGTAACCCTCGTCGACGAGCGTGCGCAGCGTCGTGATCGCCGCGTCGCCGAACAGCGCGGGCGCGCTCAGCCCGTCCCGCGCGACGTCGAGCCGCGTTGCCGCGGGCAGGCCGCTGTCCTCGGGGCCGCCGGTCGCCAGCGTCGACAGCGCGCGGTAACCGGCCGCGGTCGCGGCTCGCTGGGCGCGCAGGGGCGGGGGCCACCGCACGACCGCCTGGAACAGCACCTGCGCCAATCCGCCGCTCACCACCAGGCCCGCCAGGCCAGCCGCCTCCCCGAGCGGCTCGGAGAAGCGGCCGAACACGACCGCCGCGATCACCATCTGGTTGCCGATCACGCCACCCCGCTTGCCGACGCCGACCAGCAGGCCGGCCCCCAGCGCCAGCGCCGCGAGCACGATCAGGTGAATCCAGAGCACGCTGCCGCTGACGCACCCGACGAACGTCGCGAGGCCCATCATCAGCGAGTCGAGCGCCATCACGCCGAGCGGGGGCCGGCCGCCCTGGGCGCGCCACGCGATCCCCACCAGCATCGCGCCCGCGCCCATCGTGACGCCGGCGACCGGGTCGCCCGCCGCGATCGGGATCCCCAGCACCGCCACGACCGGGACCGCCGCGACCAGGCCGGCGGTCCACGAGACCGCCCGGCGATCGAACGTGCCGGCACCGCGCAGGGCGGCCGTCAACACCCCCCTGGTCGAGGTCTGATCGGCGGACATCAGCGCCTAGCATGGCGTGCGCGATGATCGACAGCCACACGCACCTGCATCTCTGCAAGGCGCCGCCCGCCGAGCTGATCGCCGATGCCGAGCAGGCCGGCGTGAGGCGGATGGTGACGGTCGGCACCGACTCAGACAGCTGCCGGGAGGCGCTCCGAGCCGCCGAGACGTTCCCGCAGGTGTTCGCCGCGGTCGGCCGCCATCCCAACCAGGCGACCGGGTTCGGCGACGCGGACCTCGACGAGTTGCGCGAGCTGGCATCGCACGAGCGCTGCGTCGCGATCGGCGAGACCGGCCTTGACTACTACCGCTCCGGCGCCACGCCCGGCGAACAGAAGCACGCGTTCGAGGCCCACATCGAGCTCGCCCGTGAGACCCGCAAGCCGCTCGTGATCCACACGCGTGATGCCGACGACGACACGCTCGCGATCCTCGACGAGCACGCCGGTGGCCTGCGCGTGATCCTCCACTGCTTCTCGATGGGTTCCCGCGTGCCGGAGTGCCTGGCGCACGAGGACTGGTGGCTGTCGTTCGCGGGCAACAGCACGTATCCGCGCAACGCCGACCTGATGCTGGCGGCGGTCCGCACGCCCGCCTCTCGGCTCCTTGTCGAAACCGACGCGCCGTATCTGTCGCCGCAGCCGCGCCGGGGCAGGCCGAATGTGCCGGCGAACGTCGCGCTGACGGCGCGGGCGATCGCTGAGCAGCGGCGCGTCGAGTACGCAGAGCTCGAGCGCGGGGTCGACGACGCGGCCGCCGCCGTGTTCGGCTGGTGAGCGTCCGCTCCTTGTGGTCCCTCACGCAATTACGCTCGCATTCGAGCCGCGTCTGGCGGCGCCTGGCGGCGTCCTCGGACCCTTATGTGGCAGAGCCACACCACGGGTCCTGCGTCCTTGCCAGGCATCCACCAGCCGCCCCTCTCGGTGCGACCGTACTTACGTGAGCAACCACTGGCGTCAACGTCAGCTCGGCCAGAACTTCCTGGTCGACCGCAACATCCTGGATGTGATCGAGCGGCTGGCCCGCCTGCGGCCGGACGACGTCGTGCTCGAGGTCGGCGGCGGACCCGGGATCCTGACCGAGCGGCTCGCCGCGCGCGTCGCGTTCGTGCACGTGGTCGAGCTCGACGAGCGCCTGCGCGAGCGGCTGACGGCGGCGGTCGCCGGCGCCCCCAACGTCGCGCTGCACTTCGCCGACGCGCTCGATGTCGACCTCAAGGCGCTTGCACCAGCCCCGGTGAAGATGGTCGCCAACCTCCCGTACGGGGTCGCCGCGACCGTGATCCTGCGCACGATCGACGAGCTGCCGTCGCTTGAGCAGTGGGTCGTGATGGTCCAGCGCGAGGTCGGCGAGCGATTCGCGGCCGCGCCAGGCACCGCCGCCTACGGGATCCCGTCGGTGCTCGCCCAGCTCGCGTGCGACGTCAAGGTGCTGCGACCCGTCTCACGACAGGTGTTCCGGCCAGTGCCGAACGTCGACTCGGTGCTGCTGGGACTGACCCGGACCGCGCCGGCCGCCGGGCCGGCGCTGAGCGCGCTCGTCCACGGCGCGTTCGCGCATCGCCGCAAGACGCTCGCGGGTTCGCTGGCGCTCGCGACCTCCGGGTCGGCCACCGGCACCGTCGACCGCGAGCGGGTCCGCGCGGCGCTCACCGAGCTCGGGCATCCGCCGGACGCGCGCGCCGAGCGCCTCTCGCCCCCGGAGCTCCGAGCCCTGTCGGAGAGCCTGGCGCGATGACGGTCCTCACGCGCGAGCTCGCCTACGCGAAGATCAACCTCTGCCTGTTCCTCGGGCCGACCCGGTCAGACGGCCGTCACGAGCTGGTGACGCTATTTGACTCGGCCGCCCTGTCCGACGAGCTCGTCATCACGGCGTCGAACGCCGCCGCCGATCGGGTCGTGTGCGATGGGGTGGAGGGCCCGAACCTGGTCGGCGACGCGCTCGCCGCGCTGCGCGCCGTCGGCTGGAACGCGCCGCCGTTGACGGTCACGATCGACAAGCGGATCCCGGTCGCCGCCGGTATGGGCGGCGGCTCGGCCGATGCGGCCGCGATGCTCCGGTGCGCGCATCGGCTGGCGCCGATCGCGCCGTCGGTGATCGCCCCCATCGCCGCAGGGCTCGGCGCCGACGTCCCCGGCCAGCTGCGTCCCGGACCGTCGCTGGGCACCGGCGCCGGCGAGCTGATCGAGCCGCTGGCGCCGCTGGCGCCGTACGGGGTGCTCGTGATCCCGCTGCCGTTTGCGCTATCTACCCCGGACGTCTACCGGGAGGCCGACCGGCTCGACCTGCCCCGTCCGGCAACGGAGCTCGCGGCGCTGCACGGGTCGCTCGCCGCCGGGCTGACGCCGGCCTTGACGATCAACGATCTGCAGCCCGCGGCGCTGTCGCTGGCCCCTCAGATCGCCGCCGCGCTGGACGCCGCTGGCGGCGCCGGAGCCGACCGCGCGCTCGTCTGCGGCTCGGGCCCGACCGTGATCGGGATCTTCGATGGAGCCGGCGGCGAGCGCCGCGCGAGTGTCGCCGCGTCCGCTCTGAGCGACCTTTTTCCGGGCGCCCGAGGCACCGGACCGGTCGGTCCGTCACAATTTGTCGACCTGGCGTGAGCAACACGACGATCACATACCTGGTCGGCGCGGGTTGCGGAGTGGTCGTCCTGATCGCGTTCTGCACCCTGCTGCTCGGGCCCGCGCTGACCTCCTACCGGACACCGCTGCAGCGGCTCGGGGCGATCGTGCTGTCGTTCTACGTCCTCGCCGCGTTCATGGGTATCGGCGTCCTGCTGGGGGCGCTGGTGATCTACGAGTGGCCTCGGTTCTTCTAGTCATGCGGATCCTGAGGTGAGCGGCGTGGCCGAGACTGCCGGAGGCACTGGCATCCCCGATCTGGCCGCCTTTGCGGCGATCACCGATGCCGTCGAAGCGGGCGCAGGGCTGCCGGAGATCCTGCGCGCGGCCGCCCGCGCGCTGGACGCGAGCCTGATCCTGATCGACCGCTCGGCCGCGGTGCTGGCGGTCGCGGCGCGATCACCGGCCGACGAGCGCTCGCTGATGCGTGACGCCGATGACGTCACCACCGTCGATCTGAAGGTCGCCGACTCCCTGGTCGGGCAGCTGCGGATGCGCAGCCGCGCGCAGGCCGGCGACTCGGCGATGCTGCGGCTGGTGACGACGCTGATCGCGTCCGAGGTCGAACGGGTCCGCGCGCCGGAACGCGCCTCCGAGGAGGCCGCCGCGACCTTTCAGCGGGCCGTGCTCGCCCGCCGGATCGAGGACCGCGACGATCTGATCGCGCGCGGCAAGGAGCTCGGCACCGACCTGAGCTCCGGCGCCAGCGTCGCGGTGGTCCGCGCCCACGCCCGCAATCCGACGGAGGACGACTGGCGTCGCCGGCTGCTGGCCGTCTCCGCCCGTGGAGCCCGCTCGATCTCCAGCGGCGCGATCGCCACCCCGACCGACGGCGACGCCGAGGTCGTGCTGCTGATCCCAGACGGCGGCGGCGAGACCGGCCGCCGCGTCGCCGCCGCGGTCCTGCGCGAGCTCGAGGCGGGCCTCGCCGGGTTCGCGTTCCGGCTCGGACGCAGCCGCCGCGTCGAGGACCCGCTGCAGCTGCAGCGCGCGTTCGAGGAGGCGCTGCTGGCGCTCAACGTCGTCGAGGGCGACCTCGAGCGGATCGAGCTGGCGTACGACGAGACCGGCACCTATCAGCTGCTGCTGCCCTACATGCGTGATCCCGCCGAGCTCAAGCGGTTCTACCGAGAGACGGTGCGCCCGCTGGTCTCCTACGACGAGCAGTACGAGACCGACCTGCTCGGGACGCTCGCGACCTTCCTGGACTGCGACGCGAACGTCAACGCGACCGCCAGTCGCCTGATCACCCACCGCCACACGATCCGCTACCGGTTCGAGCGCGTCCGGGAGCTGACCGGCCTCGACGTCTCCTCGACCGACGGCCGCGAGAAGCTCTCACTGGGGCTGAAGGCGATGCGCGTGCTCGGCATCCAGCGCCCGCGCGGACCCGCCACCGAGCCGGGCGCCGGCGGCGGGCGCGTGCCGCACTAGCGAACCAGCGTTGTCGGTCGCCGTGCGATCTTCGAGTTTGTTCCGGCTATCGGGCATCTAACCTCGAAAAGCACGACCTGGTGCTACGCCAGCGCGCGCTCCACCGCGGTGGCGGTCAGCTCGCCGGCGATCCGCAGCGGCTCGGTGCTGCGCGATGCGCGCCCCAAGACGAACGCGCCCTCGAGCGCGCAGATCATCGCGACCACGAGCTCCCGGGCGGTGTCGGGCGAGAGCCCGGCGGCGGTGAAGCGCGGCGTCCCCGCGTCGACCCAGGACGCGAACACGTCCGCGCAGGCCAGGCGCATCGGCTCGCTGACCGACGAGACCTCCAGCGCGATCGTCGCGATCGGGCACGCATCGGCATAGTCGGTCTCGGCGAGGTGCTGGCCGGCGCCGGCGAAGAACATCCGCACCGCGGACGGGAGGTCGGGCGCCGGGTCGAACACGGCCGGAATCAGCTGCTCGTAGAGCTTGCCCGAGGCGCGGACGGCTTCGGCTCCGAGCTGCTCCTTGCCGCCGGGGAAGTGGTGATAGATCGAGCCGAACGGCGCCTGCGCGGCGGCGACGATCTGCTTGATCCCGGTCGCGTTGTAGCCCTGCAGGCGCATCAGATCGGCGCTGGCGTCGACGATCCGCTTGCGCGTGTCTGGCCGGCGCGGCCGCCTGGGGCGGGAGGCGGGGTCAATTCGATCCCGCCCACCCGTGACGGAGTTCGGCATCTCCGGTACTCTACTCACTAGAGCGATCTATCTAATAGGAGGTTGTGCGATGCAGTCCTGGCTCGGCCACAAGCTGATCTCGTTCGTGATGCGACGCACCCGCGCCGGTGACATCCGCCCGACGCTGCTGCTCGACCACCCCGACGTGCACCTGACGTTCCCCGGCACGAACTCGTGGTCAGGCGTGTACCGCGGCAAGGCCGAGGTGCAGGCGTGGCTGCAACGGTTCGTCGCCGTGGGTCTGCAGACGTTCCCCGACGAGGTCGTCGTCACCGGCCCGCCGTGGCGCAGCACGGTCTGCGTGCGCGGCCACGACCACCTCGACGCGCCTGACGGCCGTCGCGTCTACGAGAACCGGTTCGTGATCTGGGGCCGGATGTCGTGGGGGCGGCTGCGCGAGTACGAGGTCTACGAGGACACCGATAAGCCGGTCACGCTCGACGAGTACGTGCGTGAGCAGCTTCCCGCGCTGGCGGGCTGAGCGATGCAGTCCTGGCTTGCCGGGATCGTGCTCGGCTATGCGATGCGGCGGATCCGCGCCGGCGATCCCGGCCCGACGCTGCTGCTCGACGCACCCGAGGTGACGCTCACGTTCCCCGGCGACTCGAGCTGGGCGGGGGTCTACCGCGGCAAGCCCGCGGTGGAGCGCTGGCTGCGCCGGTTCGCGGCCACCGGCCTGCAGATCTACCCCGACGAGGTCGTCGCCACGGGCTTTCCGTGGAGGACCACCGCATGCATCCGCGGCCGCGTCCACCTGCGTGATGAGTCCGGGGCGATCCTCTACGACAACCGCTACGTGATCTGGGGGCGCCTGGCCTGGGGACGGCTGCGTGAGTACGAGGTCTACGAGGACACGCAGAAGTCGGCGAAGCTCGATGCGTGGCTGACCGAGCACCGCCCGGAGCTGGCCCGCGACTGGTGAGCCCGCTCAGCCGGCGGTGCGCCGCTGCACGACCTGGGCTGCGCGACGCTTGACGCTCGACGGGATCCAGCGGCCGATCATCGAGCGGTTGTCCGCGACGGCGCGGTAGGCCCGCTCGGTCTGGGGAGGGAAGCGGCTCAGCACCGCCGCGGGCAGCTTGCCGCCCGGCAGCAGCGCCAGCAGCGGCGGTGCCGCGGCCCCGGCCGACGCACGGTGGCCAGCGGGGTCGACCAGATGCCAGGAGCGGTTTCGCTGCTCCGGCGTGAGGTCGGGCAGGAGCGCGTCGGCGGTGGGCGTGCCGAGCGCCAGCGGCGTCAGCCGGCGGTCGCGGTCGACGCGCAGCAGCAGCGCCAGGAGCGTCTTGCAGATGCCGCAGTCGCCGTCGTAGATGACCGTCCAGTCGCCGGAGGCGCTCATCGTCTGAAGTAGGATCGCGCGGCCATGCCGGTCGCGATTATCACAGGGTCCGGGACCCACGCGTTACCGGGATTCGACCCGGACTCGGCCGGGGCGGTTGGGTCGGTTGCGACGCCTTTCGGGCCGGTCGAGGTCTCGCATGGGCGCTTTGCCGGCGTCGAGGTTCTGCACGTCTCCCGGCACGGCGCCGGGCACGTCCGCCTGTCCAACCACGTCACGCACCGGGCGAACGTCTGGGCGCTGCGCTCCGCCGGCGCGTCGGCGGTGATCGGCTGCACGGCCTGCGGTGCCGTCGACCCGACGCTCTCGCTCGGATCGCTGGTCGTGTTCGACGATCTGCACTTCATCTCCAATCGCCTTCCGGACGGGTCGCTGTGTACGTTCTTCTCCGAGCCGGCTGACCCCGATCGCGGCCACTGGGTGCTGCACGGCGGGCCGTACTCGCCGGCGGTCCGGGCCGCGCTCGTCGCGGGCGCGACCGAGTCCGGGCACGCGGCGCGTGACGGCGGCACCTACGGGCACGTCGACGGGCCTCGGTTCAACACCCCCTCGGAGATCGCGTCGCTGGCCGCGTGCGGCGTTGCCGCGGTCAGCCAGACCGGCGGTCCTGAGACCGTGCTGTGTGGCGAGCTCGAGCTGCCCTACGCACTGATCGGGTTCGTCACCGACCACGCCAACGAGGTGATTCCGGGCGACCCGACACCGCTCTCGACGCTGGAGGCGTTGATGGCGTCCAGCAGCGCAGTGTTCGCGGACGTGCTCAAGGTGGCCGTGCGACGGCTCGCGGACGGGTTGCGCTCGGCGTCGTCGGTTTCGCCAGCCGGGGACGTGCTGCGCCTCGGGCCCCGTGGGTGAGCGTCGGAGTCGTGGCGGCGGACGCGCAGACGGGCGCTGGCGTGACGCCGCGCGTGGTCGTGATGGCGGCCGACCCCGAGGGCTCACGGCGCCGGCATGCGGAGCTGGGACCGCTGCTCGGCGAGGAGCGGGTCGACCAGCTGGAGGCGCTGCTCGAGCGCCGGGCGCTGGCGTGGGCGCACGGCGTCGGCGGCGAGGCCACGGTCGTAGCGTCCGCGACCGACCTCGCTGCGGTCGTAGGCACCGTCGGTCCGACGGTGATCGTCTGGCCCGAGCTCCCGCTGTGGCTGCCGCAGTCGGGCGCCGCGGCGCTCGAGGACCTCGCGTCGGGCTGCGCGGTCTCGATCGGTCCGGTGTTCGACGGTGAGCTCTACCTGCTGGCGCTCGCCGAGCCGATCCCGGAGCTGCTGGCGCTCGCGCGGCGGCCGTGGCGTCGCGTCCAGGCGATGGCGCGCGTGTTCGGAGTCGTCGAGCAGCGCAAGCTGGACGTCGGGCTGCTGCGCGCCGAGCGTGGCCTGCGAACGCCCGACGACGTGCGCGCGTTGCTGGCCGATCCGCTGACGGACGGGGAATTGCTGGGCCTGCTGGGGTAGCCTGGGCTGCGCAGCGTTTCCGTCTCATTGGGGAGTGGTGTAATCAGGCAGCACAGGGGCCTTTGAAGCCCTTAGTTCCGGTTCAAATCCGGGCTCCCCAGCTTTTCGAGATTCGTGGCTATGAGGAGATTTTCCGTCCGACACACGAACTAGTGTTCGTGTCATGGGACGGGGAAGTTCTCGACACGCGGAACCGGACGTTCGAGACGCGGTCGCTGCCTCACGGAGCCTCTCCGAGGCGCTCGGCGGGCTCAGAGTTGTGTGGTCAGGGCGAAGTGTGGACAGGGCGCCGAATGTCCTTGATCCTCGACCACGTCAACGGGGTCGCGACCGACAATCGGCTCGCGAACCTGCAGATCGTCTGCCGGAACTGCAACGCCACGCTCGATACCCACTGTGGTCGTCAGAATCGGCTCGACGTCGCACCACGCGTCTGTCTGCACTGCGGTGCCGAGTTCGTCCCGAAATATCCGGCGCATCGCTATTGCTCGCATGCCTGCGGGTCCATTCCACGGGCCCGCGTGACCCAAACCCGAGACGCGGAAGGTCGCCAGACCGTCCTACGAGCAGCTGATGGCAGAGCTGGCGGCGACGAACCTCAGTGCCGTGGGTCGCAAGTACGGCGTGAGCGGCAACGCAGTACGCAAGTGGGTGGGCTGGTATGAGGCCGAGCGCGAGCGAGCCACGCGGTCCGACGGCGTCTCGGCGGGCGCCCCAAGCGGCGAACGCACGGGTGAGCCGCGTGGCGACCGGCCGTGGGAGGCGGTGTGATGCACCAAAGTCCGGACTTCGGTCGGCCGGGGGCGGCAGCGCGATCGCCGAAACGGGCAGTTCGATCGCATAGGATCAGCGCGTGACCGCGCCCGTCGTCGTCATCCTGGCCGCCGGCCAGGGCACGCGCATGCGCTCGTCGGTGCAGAAGCTGCTGCACCCGCTGTGCGGCAGGCCGATCGTGCAATGGCCGATCGCGGCCGCGCGGGAGGCGGGCGCCGGTCGGGTCGTGGTCGTCGACTCGCCTGAGCGGCGGCTGGAGTCGGTGACCGGCGACGGGGTGGAGCTCGCGATCCAACAGGAGCCGCGCGGCACGGCCGACGCGGTCAAGGCGGCGGCCGCGCTGGTCGGCGCCGACCAGACGGTCGTGGTGATCAACGGCGACGTGCCGCTGGTGCGGCCCGCGACGTTGCATGCGCTGATCGAGGCACACGACAAGTCGCACTCGGCGGCGACGATCGTGACGGTTGTGCTGTCGGACCCGAGCGGCTACGGGCGGGTGATCAGAGCGCCGGACGGGACCGTCGAGCGGGTGGTCGAGACCAAGGCCGGCGGCGACGCGACCGAGCACGAACGCCAGATCCGCGAGGTCAACACCGGCATGTTCGCGTTCGACGGCGATGCGCTGTTGATGGCGCTGGAGCAGGTCCGGGCCGACAACGCCCAGGGCGAGTACTACCTGCCGGACGTGCTGCCGATCCTGCGCGAGCGCGAGCGGACCGTCGACGCGTTCGAGCTGGAGGATCCCGAGGAGCTGCTGCAAATCAACAACCGCGTCCAGCTGGCCGAGGTCACGGCCGTCGCGCAGCGCCAGATCCACGAGGCGCACATGCTCGCCGGCGTGACGATCGTCAACCCGGCCGCGACGGTGATCGACCACGGCGTGCAGATCGGCCAGGACACCGTGATCGCGCCGTTCACGAGCCTGCATGGCACGACGCGGATCGGGTCCGATGCGACGATCGGACCCGGCTCGACGCTGATCGACGCGACCGTCGGCGACGGCTCCACGCTGCTGCACTGTTATGTGACCGGCGCCGAGGTCGGCGAGCGCGTGAGCGTCGGCCCATTCGCATACCTGCGGCCCGGCACCGTGATGCGCGACGGCTCCAAGGCCGGCACGTTCGTCGAGATCAAGAACTCCGACGTCGGAGCGGGGACGAAGATCCCGCATCTGTCGTACATCGGCGACGCCGAGATCGGCGAGCGGACGAACCTCGGCGCGGCGACGATCACCGCCAACTACGACGGCTACCGCAAGCACCGCACCCGGATCGGCAGCCGAGTCAAGACGAGCGTCGACACGGTCCTGGTGGCGCCGGTGACCGTCGGCGACGATGCGTTCACGGCAGCCGGGTCGGTGATCGGATCCGACGTGCCCGACGGGGCGCTGGCGGGTTCGCCGGGCGTCTCACGGTCGGCGCAGCGCACCGTCGAGGGGTATGCGGCCGCGCGAGCCCGGCGTGCGGATGCCGAGGGCGCGGGCACGCCGGCGCCGGGCGACGCGTCGCACCCCGGTCAGGACGCAGCGCACGCTGGCGCGTCGGGCGATGCCGCGCCAGCCGACGACGCCGCGCCGGCCGACGCCGCGCCGGCCGACGCCGCGCCGGCTGCCGCCGCGGGCGCGCCCCCGCCGAGCGAGCCCGCCGGCGACGGTGCCGGAACCACGGCCGAACCGGAGCCGCCCGATCCCGAGCTCGAGCAGATCCGCGAGTGGGACGCCGCGGGCCGCACCGACGCGTGGATCGCCTACCGGCTCGGCGTCAGCGTCCAGCGAGTTCAAGAGCGAAAGGCCGAGGCCGGGGTCGATCAGGCTCCCGCGACCGGCTCGTTGGAGCGCGGATGAGCCCGGCCGACCCGTCCACCGACGGCCTTACACTGACGGCGGAGATGGAGGTCGTGACCACCCCGTCATCAACCACCGTAATGCGACGGGACTACGACAAGCGACTGATGCTTGTCAGCGGCCGCGCGAATCCAGAGCTCGCGGCGAAGATCGCCGACAAGCTCGGCGTCTCGCTCTCCAACGCGAACACGAAGACGTTCGCCAACGGCGAGGTCTACTGCCGCTTCGAAGAGTCGGTCCGCGGCGCCGACGTGTTCATCGTCCAGCCGACGTGCACGAACGTCGCTGCCGGATTCAGCGCCAACGATGCGCTGTTCGAGCTGCTGGCGATGGTCGACGCCGCGGTCGGCGGGTCCGCGCACCGGGTGATCGCGGTGACGCCCTGGTACGGATATTCGCGTCAGGACAAGAAGTCGGCGCCGAGGGAGCCGATCACCGCCCGGCTCGTGGCACGCATGCTCGAGACGGCCGGGATTGACCGGATCCTGACGATGGATCTGCATTCCGGCCAGATCCAGGGCTTCTTCCAGAAGCCGTGCGACCACATGACGGCGCTCGTGATGCTGACCCAGTACTTCGACGACCTCGACCTCGAGGACCTCGTGATCGTCGCGCCGGACGCCGGCCGGGTGAAGCTGAACAAGCAGTTCGCGGCCAAGATCGGCGCCGACCTGGCGATCCTCAACAAGGAGCGCCCCGCCCAGCAGGTCGCCGAGATCAGCTACGTGATCGGCGATGTGGTCAATAAGACCGCGCTGATCGTCGACGACATGATCGGCACCGCGGGGACGCTCGCCGCCGCCGCCCAGGCCGTTCGTGACGCCGGCGCCCGCCGGATCTACGCGGCGGCCACGCACGGCAACTTCTCGGGCAACGCGTGGGCGAACCTGGCCGCGGCCGGATTCGAAGAGGTGGTCGTGACCGACACGATCCCACTCGCGCCCGGCGCCCCGGACACCGTCCGCGTGCTCTCCTGCGCGGACCTGTTGACCAACTCGATCCGCCAGATCTTCACCGACGGCTCGGTGTCGAGCGTGTTCAACGGCGAGAATCAGCTGTTCTGAGCCGCCGCGTGCGCCGATAGTGCTGGCCTGAGCGCGGCGCGAGATATCTCTCACTACACGTGTTGGAAATATCTCGCACATCGGGGCCGTGGCTACTCCCGGCTCGGCGGCGTGACGGATCGGCCGCCGACCCGTAGTTTCCATGACATGCACCGGCTCGGGCGGATCATCGTCGTGCTCGTGGTCGCCGTGGTGGCGGCGTCCGCCGCGGTCGCGATCTCGGCCGCGGCGACCTTCGGCGGCGGCGCGGACGGCCGGCAGCAGACGGTTCGCCCGCCGCGGGCGACGTCCCCTAAGGCGAAGTCCAACCAGCGCGCGGCCCGGCTCGACGCGGCGTCGCTGATCACGAAGCTGACGCTCCCGGCCGGGGCGACGCGCGTGCCGGCCGAACCCGCGCACGACCACGGCTACCTGAAGCCGATGCCCGTGCTGGAGTTAGAGAGCGCGAGCGAGACCGCCCACGCCTGGTGGACCGCGCCTGGGGATCCGGCGTCGGTGCTCGCCGCGATCGAGGCGAACCCCCCGGCCGGGGCGACGCAGGATGGAAGCGGCAGCGCCGGCAACTCCAAGACGGGGTCGTCGGCGCTCGACGTCGACTACCAATGGCCGCCGATCGCCGGCGTGCTCGGGAGCCGGGTGCTGCAGGTGACCGTGACGAGCATCGGCGGCGGGCGCACCGGGGTGCTCGCCGAGTCCCAGAGCGACTGGATCGTGCCGCGGCCCGCCAGCGAGCGGATCCCCGCCGCGACGCGCGTCGTCCAGATCGCCAGCGCCGTGCCGGGCGCCGCGGACGGCGGCAGCGTGACCGTCACCCGGGACGGCCAGATCAGATCGATCGTCGCGCTGCTCAACCGGCTGCCGATCGAGCAGCCGGGCGTGACGCCGTGCCCGTTGCTGAGCGATCCACGGACGATCACGATGACGTTCCGCGGACGCGCGTCCGGCCCGGCGCTCGCGGTGTTGCGGTTCGCCGATTACCGGCCGTGGAGGGCCGCGGACTCCAACCAGTGCGCGCCGGTCGAGCTCTCGATTGGCGGGCGCCGGCGCCCGGAGCTCGACGGCGGCGACTTCATCAAGCGGATCGAGCGGATCATCGGCCTCAGCATCACCTGACGTCGTGCCGACGTGCGGCAAGTGGCGGGGGACTCATTTCCACGCCAGTCGCATCACCTCCGATCGTCGGGGCCGGGCGTGTAGCGTTCCCGCGCAGCATGAGCAACGCATTTCGTCAAGCGGTGGAGGGGCGCGACGTCGATGCGATGGCCGCGGCACTGCACCCCGACGTCGTGTTCCACAGCCCGGCGGTGTTCAAGCCCTACGAGGGCCGCGAGGCGACGATGGCACTGCTCCGCCACGTGATCGAGGTGTTCGAGGACTTCCGCTATCTCGACGAGCTCAGCGGCGACGGGTCCCACGGGCTCGTGTTCGCGGCGCGGGTCGGCGACAGGACGCTCGAGGGCTGGGACTACCTCAAGCTCGACGCCGACGGGCTGATCACCGAGCTGACCGTGATGGTCCGTCCGCTGTCGGGGCTGATCGCGCTCGCGCAGGCGATGAGCGCGCGGCTCGCGGCCGACGCGACGGCTTGAGCGCCGGCGCGCGCGCCACGCATCGGCCCGGTGCGGTACAAGTCGGTCGATGTTCGACCGCGCTCACTCCGAACGGGCCGTGCGGCTGATGGACCTGCTGGGGCTGTCCGAGGACGAGCTGTGCGAGACGCTCGGGGTCGATCCGCTGACGCTGCTGTCGGGCCAGCTTGATCATCGGCCCGAGCTGCCGATCCTGCTGACGCTGCTCGACGAGGCATCCGAACGGGTCGCGCCCGCCGCACTGCGGCGCTGGGTCAGGACCAGCGGGCCCGCGGGCCGGCCGATCGACGCGCTCACCCAGCGGGACTTCGGCCTGTTCGAGGATGCGCTGGCGGAGCTCGAGCGACGGGGATTCGTCGTGCGCCGAAGCGGTGGACCAACGGGTGGGTGAGCCGTTCGTGCACCGGCTGCGGGTGCGCTACGCCGAGTGCGACTCGCAGGGGGTGCTGTTCAACGCCCACTATCTGGCCTACATCGACCACTCGGTGACGGAGCTGTGGCGGGCGGCGTACGGCGGCTATGAGCGGATGCTCGAGCGCGGCGTCGACGTGGTCGTCGCCGAGGCGCGGCTGCGGTTCCTGCGCCCCGCCCGGTTTGACCACGAGCTCGACGCCGAGATGCTCGTCACGCACCTCGGCACGACCAGCCTGGGCTCACGCCACCGGCTGACTGACGCCGGCGACGGCGCCGTGCTGATGGAGGCCGAGACGCGCCACGTGTGGATCGACCGTCAGACCAACCGCAAGACGCCGATCCCCGACTGGGCGCGTACGGGACTCGAGCGCTGGTACGCGCCCGAACCGTGATCAGGACTTCTGCTCGTCGTCCTCGGGCTTGGGCGGCTTCTTGGGCCAGATCCCGATGAAGTAGTGAAACGCGTGCGCGAACGCGCGGTCCACGGCCGCCGCGGAGCCGGCCATCACGCTGGCCTGCAGCGCCTGGGCGCCGATCACCTTGACCGCGGTGCTCTGCCCGGTGCCGGGGCGCGGCGGCGGCGCGTCGTCGATCTTGGTCCAGATCGCAGCGAAGGCTTTGCGGCCGAGCCGCGCGGCGATGATTCCGCCGATGATTCCGAACGGCTTGTAGAGCAACCTCATCCGCCGCAGCCTAATGGTTCGACGCCGGTTGCGACGCGAGAAACACGCTTCTATGGCTGCGAGCGCCCCGGTCCCATCTCGATCGGTCGCCGATGCCGATCGGCCGCGCGCTCCGCCGCAGTCGGAGCGGGCACTGTCCCGATGTGAGTCGCTGCGCCCGTTGGCCATAGGCGCAGCGCCCGGATGCTCCATGTGGAGATTGCCAACGACCGGCTCAGGTGGGTAAATAGTCAAGACGAAGTTGCCGATCTGTTAAAGGAGCGACCATGATGGACCAGGGTCAACCCAACGACGGTGGTGCGGCCGAGGAGCTGCTGAGGGCGGCGCTGCTCGACGATTCGTCGGCGGTCGCGGTTTCCCTGAAGGTGCAGGGGCTGCCGCTGAGCGAGTCGGTGACGGTCATCTTCCACGGCCGACGTGACCTGGGCACGCTGCAGACCTATGTCACCTGGGGCGCGCTCGGCGCCGGAGCGACCGTCTCCGCCGGCGAGCTGCTGCGCGTCCCGTGCGACCTGGACCTCGCCGGGGCCGAGGACCGGGCCGAGGCCGAGCGGCTGTACGTCGACCAGGCCACGGCGCTGCGCGACGCGCTGGTCGGCGCCGACACCGTGCTCGACGTCTGGCGCGAGCCGCTGTCCGAGCTCGCCGGCTCCGGCGTCGCGGTCGACCACTCCACCTGGCTGCCCGTCAAGCTCCCGGCCCACCGGCTGCTGCCAACCGCGCTGGTCGCCACCGAGTCACAGCTCGTCGTCACGCCCGTGTGCGGCGCCAGGACGTTGGCGGACGGCCGGCCGCCGATGGGAATCGCCTGCGCCCAGCAGGAGTTCGCACGGATCTATCCGATCGCCGATGACCCCGAGCGGTGTGTCGGGGAGTTCCTGGAGCTCGCGGCAGAGCATGCGCTTGAGCTCGCCGAGCGACTCGATCACCAGGAGGCGTCGGTGATGCGGTTCATGGAGCTCAGCGACTCCTGAGCCGCCGAGTGGGGCGGGCGTGCCCGGACGCCCGCCAGCGGGTGCGGCTGCCAGCGGGTGCGGCCGTTCTGCGGGTGCGGCCGCCAGCGGCTGCGGCCGTTCTGCGGCGGCGGCCGTCAGCGGCTGCGGCCGTTCTGCGGCGGCGGCCGTCAGCGGCTGCGGGTCGGCACCGACGGCGCCGGCTCGCGGACCGTCCGGCGCTCACGCGGCGGCAGCTTGTCGCCGAGCCGATCGTGATCACGCAGGCGCACGCCGGCGGGGACCGAGTCGGCCAGAGGGATCCCGCCGGTCGGCGGCTCCGGACGAGACGGCGGCGTCTTCGGCCCGCCGCCCCAGCCGTCGTCGGCGTCGCCGTCGCTCCACTGAGCCGCTGCGGAATCGTCACGCAGCGCGGGGAGCAGCAGCACGGCGACGCACGCCAGACCCAGGATGTGCACCCCAGCGATCCAAAAGATCAACTTGACCCCTTCGGACATGGATGGAGCTTACCGCAGCCTTACGCTGGGGCAAGGCGTGTTTGTGGCGATCGTCACCCTCTCGAACGCCCCATCCCGCCGCCCCGCGAAGTCGGGCGCTAGCATCGGACGCCGCCGATGGCACAGACTCAGCCAACAGTCCTGCAGGTCTCGCCCCGTGAGGCGGGCGGTTCGCGTCAGGCCCGACGCCTGCGCCGCACCGGCGAGATCCCGGGCGTCGTCTACGGCGGCGGCGAGGACGCACTGAGCTTCGCCGTCCAGGAGCGGACACTGCGCCACGCGCTGGCCAACGCCGGCGCCGTGATGGACCTGGCGATCCAGGGTGGCAGCTCCAGTCCGGTCGTCGTCAAGGAGTTGACCCGTCACCCGGTGACCGGCGCGACGGTGCACATCGACTTGCTGCGCGTCCGGCTGGACGTCCGGATCGAGGCGACCGTGCAGCTGGAGCTCACCGGCGTCGACGACGCCCCGGGCATCAGGGACGGCGGCGTGCTCGAGCAGCAGCTGCGCGAGGTCACGATCGAGGCGCTGCCCAACGACATCCCCGACTCGATCACGCACGACGTGGCCGAGATGCAGATCGGTGACACGCTGACGGTGGCGGCGCTCTCCGTGCCCGCGTCGATGACGCTGCTCGACGAAGCGGAAACGCTCGTCGCGACGCTCAGCCCGCCGCGCCTGCAGGTCGAGCCCGACGACGAGATCGAGTCCGAGACCGAGGTCGTCGGCGAGGGCGAGGGCTCCGCGGACGGCGGCGATTCCGGCGACGACGCCGGCCCCGACTCCGAGTAGCCCCATATGCCACTCCCGGGTCGCCGCGGCGCCCCCGCCGACTGGCTGATCGTCGGGCTGGGCAACCCCGGCGCCGAATACGCACGCAGCCGGCACAACGTCGGGTTCATGATCGCCGAGCTGCTGATCGAGCGCTGGCAGCTCTCCAAGCCCAAGCGGCGGTTCAAGGGCCTGCTGAGCGAGGGTCGGATCGGCACCCCGGGCGTCGACACGCTCGTCCGCGCCGCGGTGCTGATGCCGCAGACGTACATGAACGACGCCGGTCGCTCCGTCGGCCCCGCCCGGGGTGCGCTCGGGATCGAGCGGCTGGACCACGTGCTGGTGTTACACGACGAGATCGACATCCCGTTCGGCGAGATCCGGGCCAGGCTCGGCGGCGGTCTTGCCGGCCACAACGGCCTGAAGTCGATCCGCCAAGGGCTCGGCTCGACCGAGTTCGGCCGCGTCCGCGTCGGTGTCGACCGCCCACCGACGACCGATCCCGAGCTGGTCGCCGCCTACGTGCTGGGCCGCTTCTCGGAGCCCAAGGCCGACGTCGAGGCGCTTGTCGCGCGGGCCGCCGACGCGGTTGAACGGGTGCTACAGGACGGCTACCCCTAGCGGCGGGCGTTCCTAGAGTGAGAACGGTCCCGCCAGCGCCTCCTCCGCCGATGCTCAACGCTCTCCTCGCCCACGCCTATGACGATCCGCAGACCGAGGCGCTCGCCGCCGACGGCGGCGAGGCGTTCGTCTCGCTGTCGCTACGCCCGTACCTGATCGCCGCGCTGCTGGCGCGGGATCCCGATCGTCCCGCGATCGTCGTCGCCGGCGACGACCGCGCCGCGCGGGATCTCGCCGCCGGATTGCGTGCGTGGCTGGCGCCGCGCTCGGTCCGCTACTACCCCAGCCGCGGAGTCACCTACGAGTCGCACCTGACGCCGCCGCCGCACCTCGTCGGCCTGCGGATCGCCGCGCTGGACTCGCTGGTCGACCCCGCTGAACAACGCCACGGCGCGCCGGTCGTGGTCGTTTCGGCCGTCGCGCTGTCGGAGAAGGTCCCGGACCGGACGATGCGACCACACGGGTTCGTGCTGCGCGCGGGCGACCTGATCGATCTCGACGAGACCGCACTCGAGCTGGTCGCGGCCGGCTACGAGCGCGTCGACCAGGTCGAGGATCGCGGCCAGTTCGCCGTGCGCGGCGGTTTGCTGGACCTGTTCTCGGCGACCGAGGACCGGGCGGTCCGGATCGATCTGTTCGGCGACGAGATCGAGTCGCTGCGCTGGTTCTCCACGTTCACCCAGCGCTCGCTCGGCGACGCCGACTGCGTCGAGGTGGCGCCGGCCGCGGAGCTCGCGCCCGAGCACCGGGAGCTGGCCGAGATCGCGGCGCTCGAGGAACCCGGCGACCGCCCCGACA
>Ga0302325_10002921_pt1 | contig 40931 bp, 35 predicted proteins | sample Palsa_T0_2_FD_201948 | JGI IMG/M metagenome (GOLD analysis project Ga0302325, IMG submission 201948) | Peat permafrost microbial communities from Stordalen Mire near Abisko, Sweden - Palsa_T0_2 | ecosystem: Environmental > Terrestrial > Soil > Palsa > Peat permafrost | place: Sweden: Abisko...
CAAGATCAGCAACCAACTACCGCACTGTCAATAACCAGAACAATGGTTTCCGCTCGTTCCAGCAGCCTACCCGCAGCTACAGTCCCTCTTTCAATACGGGCGGCGGCGGATTCAGGAGTGGCGGCGGCGGATTCGGCGGACGGCACTAATCACGCGCTATCACTCATCAGCAGCATAAAATATTACAAAAAAGGCCGGTCAAAGACCGGCCTTTTTTATTGCAACATCTCTTTTAACCAGGGCTCCATCAATCGCGCCCAACGGCCATATTCTTTGCCCGAAAAATGCAGCCCATCCGCAGCGATGAGGGAGGGGTCCGATGCTGCCTTGCGGCTCTCTGCCGTTATATCAATATAATGGACTTTATACTCGGCAGCCAGGCTGTGATTGATCCCATTGAAGGTATCGATCTGCGCAGCGATGAACGAAGTATCACGGGTCCGGCCAAAAGGCGTGACCGAATAGTCCGGAATAGACAATACAAGGACATGAGAAGGATCATTACCTGCCAGCAGGATGGACTTTTGCAGCAGCTGGGCAAACTGATCGTGGTACTCTGCCTGGCTCCGGCCCTGGTACTGGTTATTCACCCCAATCAGCAGGCTGACCATCCGGTAGGGGGCAGCCGGCTTCAATGACGAGACGGCATCCAGCAGATTGCCGGTAGTCCAGCCGGTGACGGCAATAATGTCAGGGTCCTGGCAGGACAGATGGTCAGTCCCATTAAGCAACCGGACGGCCTGTACCGGGTAGCGGTCGGCCGGGTCGACCGATTCGCCGATGGTATAGCTGTCACCGAGGGCCAGGTAGGTACCGGCGGCGCGATGGACGGAGGACGCATGAAGGGACGCATACGATCCCCACATGAGTATTATGATGCCTATGACTGGCATGAGCCTTACCTGATTCACTGTTTTAGGGTTGTTTAGACCTTATATATACGCATAAAAAAGGCCCCGCGGATGCGGGGCCAAGCGTATTTTTTGAGATGTGATCTCTTAGTAATCCATTCCACCCATTCCAGGTCCGCCACCAGGATGAGCGTGTGCTTCTTCCTTCTTAGGTTTGTCGGCGATCACACACTCGGTGGTCAGCAACATACCCGCGATGGAAGCGGCATTTTCAAGCGCGATACGGGTCACCTTGGTAGGATCGATGACACCGGCCTTAAACAGGTTTTCGTATACTTCGGTGCGGGCGTTGAAACCATAATCTGCTTTTCCTTCCTTCACTTTCTGTACAACGATACTGCCTTCGATGCCGCTGTTGACGACGATCTGGCGCAGGGGCTCTTCGATAGCGCGTTTGATGATCGCGATACCCGTCTGTTCGTCCTCATTGGCGCCTTTCAGCTTCTCCAGGGATTCGATGGCACGGATATAAGCAATACCGCCGCCGGGAACGATGCCTTCTTCTACGGCAGCGCGGGTGGCATGCAGGGCATCATCGACGCGGTCCTTCTTTTCCTTCATTTCGATCTCGGTGGCAGCACCGATGTACAAAACGGCTACGCCGCCGGCCAGCTTGGCCAGACGTTCCTGCAACTTCTCCTTATCGTAATCGGAAGTGGTGGTTTCGATCTGTGCCTTGATCTGGTTGACGCGGGCAGCAATGTCTTCTTTCTTGCCCTTGCCGCCAACGACAGTCGTATTGTCCTTGTCGATCGTGACAGAAGCTGCGGAACCCAGATAGCTGAGGTCAGCGGCTTCCAGTTTGTAACCCTGTTCTTCGCTGATGACGATGCCCTTGGTGAGGATAGCGATATCCTGCAGCATTTCCTTCCTGCGGTCGCCAAAGCCAGGAGCCTTGACAGCAGCTACCTTGATCGTGCCGCGCAGCTTGTTGACCACCAGCGTAGCCAGTGCTTCGCCTTCGAGATCTTCTGCAATGATCAGGAGGGGGCGACCGCTCTGGGCGACCTTTTCCAGAATATGCAGGATATCCTTCATAGCGGAGATCTTCTTATCGTAGATCAGGATGTAGGGGTTCTGCAGTTCAGCCTCCATTTTTTCGCTGTTGGTCACGAAATAAGGGGAGATATAACCGCGGTCGAATTGCATACCTTCTACGACGTCGACGGTCGTATCGGTGCCTTTGGCTTCTTCAACCGTGATGACGCCTTCCTTGCCGACCTTGCCGAAAGCCTGGGCGATCAGCTTGCCGATATTGTTATCGTTATTGGCGGAGATGGAAGCCACCTGTTCGATCTTGTTCTTGTCATTGCCGATAGTCTGGGACTGAGCGCTGAGGCTGGCAACGACCTTTTCAACGGCCTTGTCAATACCACGCTTGAGGTCCATGGGATTAGCGCCGGCGGCAACATTCTTCAGGCCTTCGCTGATGATGGCCTGGGCCAGTACGGTGGCAGTGGTCGTTCCGTCACCGGCGATATCTGCTGTCTTGCTGGCTACTTCCTTTACCATCTGGGCGCCCATGTTTTCGATGGGGTCTTCCAGTTCAATTTCTTTGGCAACCGTTACACCATCCTTAGTGATGGAGGGAGCGCCGAATTTCTTTTCCAGAACCACATTACGTCCTTTAGGTCCCAATGTTACTTTAACGGCATTAGCCAGAATATCGACACCCTTTTTCATCTTGTTGCGGGCGTCAATATCGAAAAAAAGTTGTTTTGCCATAGCTGAGCTATTTAAATTTTTTGATGAACTAAACAATTGCTAAAATGTCAGATTCCCTCATGATCAGGAATTCGTCGCCTTCGATCTGGATCTCCGTACCGGAGTATTTACCATATAATACCGTATCGCCGACTTTAACCGTCACCGGCTCGTCTTTCTTACCGGGACCTGCTGCTACCACGGTACCACGTTGAGGCTTTTCTTTTGCCGTATCGGGGATGATAATACCGCCGGCAGTTTTTTCTTCAGCTGGAGCTGGCTTCACAATTACCCTGTCAGAAAGAGGGGTAACGTTTAACTTTTTGCCCATAGTTGTATCGATTTTTTGTTTTGATGAATGGGATTCTCCTGCGGGATGCAGGACGGCAAAGGTACTCGAATTTCATACCAAACCGCCGGTTAAGGTCAATTTTACAGGTTTGTTAGGGGCTCTACCAGGAAACCTGACAGTCAGTGTCAATTTTTCAGCCGGCAACCGGCTGTTTGTCAGGAGCTTGGGGAATGGCCGCGCCGGGCCTGCGATCACCGGCCTTTTATCACTGCACGATCTGGCCTTCATATTTATATAACATGCCGCCGATCTGGCTGACCACCTGGGCAGACAGCCCATAGCTCAAGGCGGACTGGGAGATGTCGTACACAAATTCATTGAAGGCGGTGTCGGTGACTGGCTTTTCGATATTCGGATTAGAGTCCAGGTTATGGGCCGCATACAGGTCCCGCCCGGTGTAAACCGAATCGGTGGAACCGGCAGCCGTAGCAATGAACAGGGCCATCCCCCTGCTCAGGGTCTCGTATTCGCTGGGGTTGCCATCCGCATCTTCCGTTCGCAATACAGTGAAAAAAGTGTCGATCACGGGGTCCGATGCAAAAGTGAACATAGTCGTATCGACAATGGTCCGGATGGTCAGGTAGCCCTGTTCGATCATATGGGAGGCATCCAGCGGATCGACCACCAGCGTCGTGCCGCCAAGAGTGTCGTATAATGTGGGTTTACCTGAGGAAGTACTGCTCTTGCTTTTTTTGCAGGAAAGGGTCATCACACAAACCGCAGCCATGGCGAGGATCATGATCAATAAAAGGGCCTTATTATATTGCTTCATAGTCGATACATTCATTAGTGCATGACCGGGCATGCGCTTTTTACTTGTTTTTTTGTCGGCAGGTATCGTACGGCATTCCTGTAAGGCAGGCTGGCCTTAAAATCCTGTACGATCCCGTTGACATTCGCCACCGGAGTAAAGGTAAAGACTGCCGTGGACCACCGGGGGTTCACCAGCACCCGGTCAACGCCCTTCTGCTGTAGTAGCCATGCCTTTATCTTTTCCGCATCGGTCTGGTCGATGGGTTGATGCAGATCGATACGCGCCATATAGCGGGTCCTGGGGTCGATATGGGGCCTTGTGACCCAATAAATATGTATGCCCAGCGTGATCGCCGCCAGCAAGATGACTGCCCCCACTACCAAGCCTATTTTTTTCCATACCCTTTTTGTCATACCAAAAGATCAGGCGATAAAATTAAACAGAATTGTCCAATAAAAAATGAAAGAGGATCTCCAATAGAAGACCCTCTTGTTAATAATTGCTCAAAATTTATTATATCAGGACCGCTTACATCTGAACAACCTGGGATTCCAGGGTTTCGAGCAATGCTCCTACTGAAGCGATCAGGTTGTTGGGAAGGTTGTTCTTCTTCGCGCCTACGACTACGTCATTAATAAATTCTGCAAAATCATCGGCTCCTACTTTACCGCTGATCCGGGAATTCGTAGCCGGATTGTGCGCGTCCGTCATGCTCTTCCCGCCATATGTGAAATCTTTTGCCCCGGTAGCCACACAGACAAAATCGGTGAGGTTGTTGCTCAGAGCCGTATAGCCGCTGGTGTTCCCTGCGGTAACCTCAGCCAATAAGACCTGAAAGAATCCGTTGATAGCGGTGTCGCCCGCGATCACAAAAATAGTGCTGTCGAGTACTGATCGAATGCCCAGACGTCCCTGCTCGATCATCGTACCGGGATTCGCCGGGTCCGACACCATAGCCGTTCCACCCAGTGAATCATACAAGGTAGGAGCAGTGGAAGTGGAACTGGCATTTTTCTTCGAACAGGAAGTCATCAGAGATAATGAACCTACCAGGCCAAGGATGACCGAAAACAATGCTGCTTTTTTCATATTCTTCTTTTATTTGCGTGTTTAAAATGTGTGTTTCAGAAAACTGTATACTTTATAGGTCAGCGACGTAGAAGCGACCGGACATCCACTGGTCATCGCCTCTTCACTGGGCATGAACCGGTCGCCTTTATAAGGCAGTTCGCTTTTGAAATGGCTCACTATCTCATTTGCGCTGGTCCTGATGGGAAAGAAAGTAAAAACGACAATAGATGTCGCCGGATTGACCAGGACATGATCGATGCCCTTTTGCTGATACAGCCAGGCCGTGATCCTGGCGGCATCATCATTTGTCAACGGTTGCCGCACATCGATCCGGGCCATGATCCGCGTATTCGCATCAGGAGCTTTCGGCCTGGTGACAATATAAATGTGAACGGCCAGTACGACAATGAGGAATAAGAAGACGGAGAGTACTCCAAGGGCAATTCTTTTCCAGTTCCTTTTCTTCATAAAAAAAAGATTAGTTGATAATTAAATTAATAATAGATGAGTCAGGAGGGTTACCTTACCAGATGATTTGGCTTCAGGATCAGCGTATTTTACGCCGGATGAATATTCCAAAATAGATACGACAATACTGTGACAATAGATTTGAGGTTTCCGGGAAAACGTTAAAATACTTATATTTGCTGCCGCAAACCAAGCTCTTATAATGATCAGCAGAAGAAATATCCGGGTAAAGGTCATGCAGACCCTCTATACGCTAGAAGCGCGTGAACAAGATGCAAAACCGGGTGAGGCCGTAAAGATCTTACAGCGGCATTTCGATCAGTCCAGGCAGTTATTAACCTACCTTATTTATTGTATTACCGAAGTAGCCCGGTATGCGGAAACGGACTCCAGGCTCCGGGCGTCCAAGCACCTGCCCAGCGAACAGGACCTCCACGTCAATATCAAGCTGGCCGGCAACGAATACCTTTGGAAGATCCTGGAGGACCCTTCCTGGAAAAAGGCCATAGAGACTGACAAGCCGCAGTTGCAAGACAACCGTGAATTGATCCGCCGTCTGTATCTCGAGCTGGCAGCCACGGAAGAATATAAAAAATATCTCACTGATGCAGGCCGTGAACGCCGTTCCGAAAAAGAGATCATGGAGTTCATTTTCTCCAGCCTGCTGCTACCGAATGAACACTTCCTTGCTCATATCGAAGAACTATTCACCAACTGGGATGATGACGCCGACATGATCTGCCAGATCCTGATGGGGTATATTGCCAAGCCCGGCGCCATTTCCTTCCAGGAGATCATCAGCAAGGATAAAAAGGAATTTGCCGTCAGCCTGCTGGAGACGGTGATAGAGAAAAAGCCGGTTATCATGGACCTGATCCTGCCCAGGTTGAAGAATTGGGATGCAGAGCGGATTGCCACCCTGGACATGATCCTGATGCAGATGGGGATCGCCGAATTTCTTTTTTTCGAGACCATCCCACCCAAGGTCACGATCAACGAATATATCGACCTTGGAAAAGAGTACAGTACCCCGCAAAGCGGGCAGTTCGTCAACGGCATCCTGGATAATATCCATAAAGACCTTGTCCGGGAAGACAAAATGCATAAGATCAATTTCAAGGCTAACTAATGGCAAAAACCTGTACGTTTGCAAAAAAATGATCCCCATGCGTCCCAAGCTCCGAAGCTGGCGCCGTCATCAGCGTCACGACTTGCCATTTGATCCTGTCCGCAGCCTTTTCTTTATCCTTTTATTGGCCGGTATGATTTCCGCGCTGGTAGCCGGTTGTAACGGCAATAGCAGTGCCGCCGGCGTGCAGGCGGTGCTGGCGGATTCTGCCCGGTATACGACCATTGAATGGCTGGATTCTGCCAAAAAAGACTTCGGCAAGATCCCGGAAGGACAAAAGTTGCAGGTGGCTTTCCGGTTCAGGAATACCGGTACCATGCCGCTGGTGATCGCCCGCGTCCAGCCCAGCTGTGGCTGTACCATCGCCGAACAGCCACGGGAACCCATTGCCCCCGGCGCCGAAGGCCTGATCAAGGCGACTTTCAATAGCCAGGGACATGCGGGCATCAACCATAAGACCTTATTCGTCACGGCCAATACCAAAGGCACCCAGCGTTATGACCTGCACTTTGTAGTGGAAGTAGAAAAGAAAACATCATAATCTCAATTCAAACAATAAAAACAATGACGCATTCCCTATTATTTGTTCTGTTACAGGCTCCCGGTGGTGGTGGTGGTACCCTGCAGCTGGTCCTGCTGGGCGGGATGATCCTGGTCTTCTGGCTTTTCATGATCCGCCCCCAGGCCAAGAAGGCCAAGATTGCCAAAAAGTTCCAGGAAGACATGCAGAAAGGCGATAAGATCGTCACTATCGCCGGCATCCATGGCAAGATCAATAAAATCAATGACGACGGCGCAACGGTGGAAATCGAGACCAGCCCGGGCAGTTATCTGAAAATAGAAAAGAGCGCCATTTCATTGGAATGGACGCAGAACCTGAATAAGGCGACGACGCCGGCAGAAAAAAAGTAATTACTCCCAGAACCCGGCGCCGGCCGGGTTCTGTATTTTTACAACTATGTTGAGAGTCGGATTGACGGGTGGCATCGGTAGCGGTAAATCGACGGTGGCCGCCATTTTTGAAGTCCTGGGCGTACCGGTATCGTTTGCCGACCAGGAGGCCAGGCGCGTCGTAAATGAAGATCCTGAACTCCGGCAGCAGATTATCGCCCACTTCGGACCGGACGCCTATACCGGCACAACACTGAACCGTGCCTGGATGGCATCCCGCGTCTTTACCCACCCCGATCAACTGGAGACCCTGAACTCTCTCGTGCACCCGGCCACGTTCCGGGAAGGCGAACGGTGGATGCAGTTGATGGCCGGCAGGTCGCCCTATGTCATCAGGGAAGCAGCCCTGCTATTCGAAACCCGCGCCGCAGGGCAACTCGATTTCATCATCGGTGTCCATGCCCCTGCCGCACTGCGGATCCATCGGACCATGCAGCGCGACGACCTTACCAGGGAAGAAGTCCTGCAGCGGATGCGTAACCAGATCGACGAAGAGATCAAGATGATGCTTTGCGATGCCGTCATTCAAAACGACGGCCAGCAGGCGCTGTTGCCCCAGGTACTCGCCTTACACGAACGGCTGCTGCAGCAAGCTGCAACAGCCGTCAGTATCGATAAATAATACGCTTTTTTATTTCAGCTTCGCCAGGGCTTCCTTGATCCTCGCCCAGGCCTTTTCAATATTAGGCAGGCTGTTGGCAAAAGAAAACCGCACGCAGGCCGGTTCGCCGAAGGCATCCCCCATGACAGAAGATACATGCGCCGTGTTCAACAGGTACATGCTGAAATCTCCGGAGTTCTGGATCTTGTTCGTCCCGTCGGATTTTCCAAAATAAGAACTGACGTCCGGGAAAATATAGAAGGCGCCTTCCGGCTCAAAACATTTCAGGCCAGGGATCCCATTGACCAGTTCCATCGTCCTTTTTCTGCGCTTCGTGAATTCCTTCACCATGTCATAGGAAGGGGTAAGGTCGGCCGTCAGCGCCACTACCGCCGATTTCTGGGCGATGCTGTTCGTGCCGCTGGTGAACTGTCCCTGCAGTTTCTCACAGGCCTTCGCGATCTCCGGCTGCGCGGCAATATAGCCGAGACGCCAGCCGGTCATAGCAAATCCTTTACTGAGGCCGTTGACGATAATGACCCGGTCCTTCAGTTCGCTGAACTGCGCAATGCTTTCATTCTTCCCGACAAAGTTGATGTATTCATAAATTTCATCAGAAATGATCGATATATCGGGATATTGAAGAAAGACCTCCGTCAGCGCTGCCAGTTCGCTCTTGCTGTAGACAGCTCCGGAAGGGTTACACGGAGATGAGAAAAGAAACACCTTCGTCTTGGGAGTAATGGCTGCTTTCAGCTGGGCCGGACTGATCTTGTATCCGCTGTCCAAAGAAGTGTGCACCTCAACCACCTTTCCGCGGGCAATCTTGACCAGTTCGGAATAAGTGACCCAGTAAGGAGTGGGAATAATGACTTCGTCACCTTCATCCACCAGCGCCAGGATAACGTTGGCCAGACTCTGCTTGGCCCCTGTGGAGACAACAATATTCTCTGGCTTGTAGTCCAGTTGATTGTCTCTCTTGAACTTGGTACAGATGGCCTCACGGAGGTCGGCATAGCCGGCCACAGGAGTATAATGGCTCCAGTTATCATCGATGGCTTTTTTGGCGGCAGCCTTGATATGCTCAGGGGTGTCGAAATCCGGCTCTCCCAGGCTCAAATCGATAACGTCGATGCCTTTCGCTCTTAATTCTCGGCCGAGCTTGGCCATTTTCAGTGTTTCCGGCTCACTGAACCGGTTCAGAATGGAGGATAATTGCATAGTTTGATAAAATTGGGCGGCCAAAGGTAGGAAAAACACATATATTTGCCGTTCTAAAAAAAACGAAACTTCCAATGAGAGCACTGGTAAGTATTTTTGCTGCTTTATTGATAATCATCTCGCTGTACCAGTTGTCCTTCACCTGGTTCGTCAACAGGCACGAATCGGCTATGCAGGCCAAGGCACAGCAGTACGTATCCCGCCTGTATCCTAAACCCGCTCAAAAATATCCTGGCGACAAAGAAACCCAGGCCCTTTACCAGGATACCCTGGATCAAGTGTTGAATCTGCGGAAGGCAAGACTGCTGGACAGCACCAAGGATACGAAGATCACCTGGTGGGGGACTACCTATCAGAAATCGAAAGAGAGCGAACTGCTCCTCGGCCTCGATCTGCAGGGGGGCATCAGCGTTACCCTGAACATCGCCCTGGACGGACTCATCAGGAACCTGGCCAACAATCCCCGCGATCCGCAATTGCTGAAGGCCCTGGCTACAGCCCAGCAAAAAAAACAGACCAACTCCGGCAATCTCATCGACCTGTTCGCACAATCCTATAAAGAGATCAATCCTAACGGGAAGCTCGCACCGCTGTTCTCCAACAGCAACCGCAATAAGATCACTTACGATGCATCCGACGCGGCCGTCATCAGCTATCTGCATGACGAATCCAACGCTGCCATGCAACAGACCTATCTTGTACTGAACAAACGTATCGACCAGTTCGGGGTCGCTTCACCCTCGATCAGCCTGGATCAAAACCGTGCGATCATCAATGTCGAGCTGGCCGGCGCCACCGACCCGGACCGCGTGCGCAAATACCTGCAGTCTACCGCCAACCTACAATTCTGGGAAGTGTATAATGTCGGTGAACTGGCTACCTCCTTGCAGAATGCCGATAAAGCCCTGCAGAACTATCTGAATGGTGTAAAAGCGGATACAACCACGAATCCATCCGATACATCGGCCGCGGCCAAAGCAGCAGCAGCCAAAAAGGATACCAACTCTACGGCGGCCAATCAGAACCCATTGTTCCGGCTGATGCCCCCTATCCAGCCTCAGCAGGATCCCAAAACGGGCCAGCCCCGCTATTTCTCAGCGATTGCCCGCGCCCTCGTGAGGGATACCGGCACGATCAACGGCTATCTCAACAACCCTATCGTCCGCAATAATTTCCCCCAGGACCTGAAATTCCTCTGGGGTAAACAACAGACCGACGATGACGGCAAACCCCTCCCCGTCCTGGAACTCTATGCGATCCGGACCATTCCGGGATCCGAAAAAGCCAGGATCGAAGGAACAGTCATCGAGAACGCCACCCAGGACTTCGATCCCGTCACCAGTGAGGTCATTGTGGAAATGAGCATGAACAAGCCGGGCGCAAAGGCCTGGGCCGATATGACCACTAAGAATGTCAACAAGCCCATCGCCATCGTGCTGGACGATATTGTCTATTCCGCTCCTAACGTCAGCGAGCCTATCACGGGCGGACAATCGCGCATCACCATGGGCCGCAATACCCAGTCCAGTGTCACCGATGCGCAGGATCTGGCCAATATCCTCAAGTCCGGTAAACTGGATGCCCCTGCCAGGATCGTGTCAGAAGACGTCGTAGGGCCGACCCTGGGCCGTGAGGCAGTACATGGCGGGATGATGGCCTTCGCGATCTCCTTCCTGGTCATCTTCACCCTCATGCTGGTGTATTACAACACCGCAGGCTGGGTCGCCAACTGCGCACTGATCCTCAACCTTTTATTTACCATCGGGGTGCTCAGCGCCCTGCACGCCACCCTGACGGCCCCCGGCATCGCCGGTCTGGTCCTCACCATAGGGATGGCCGTGGATACCAACGTTATTATTTTCGAACGTATTAAAGAGGAGCTTACCCGGGGCAAAAGCTATCCCCTGGCGATCAAGGACGGCTACCGCCGGTCCCTGGCTCCTGTATTGGACGCCCACGTCACCACTTTCCTGACCGCCCTCATTCTCTTCTATTTTGGTCTCGGCCCGGTATTAGGCTTTGCCACCACCCAGCTGCTGGGCATTATCCTGTCCCTGTTCTGCGGTATCCTGGTCTCCAGGCTGATCACCGATTTCTACACGAATAAGAACCGCCACTTCCAGTATTTCACCCCCCTCTCCCGCCGCATCTTCAAACATGCCGCTTTCAAGTTCATTGAATACCGCCGCGTCGCCTATGGCATCTCGGTCGTCGTACTGATACTGGGGGTAGGGTCGCTCTTCCATGGTTTCAAGGAAGGGGTTGAATTTCAGGGAGGCCGCAGCTATGTGATCAATTTCCACAAGCCCGTTCCCACCGCGACCGTCGGAGAGGCGCTCCAAAAGACCCTCGGTACAACGCCCGATATCAAGACCTATGGCGGCAACGACCAGATGGAAATCACCACCAACTACCTGATCAAAGAGACCGCCGGTAATGTCGACTCCGTCGTGCTCAGCAAAATGTTCGAAGGATTAACCAGTTTTCTTCCGGCAGGAACGACCTATTCTGAATTCGTCTCCAAGTATAAAGTTGGTAACAAGAAGGTGGAACCCACCATCTCCGAAGAATTGAAAGCCGGCGCCGTCAAGGCTACGATCTTCGCGCTGGTCATCATCTTCCTGTATATCCTGATCCGTTTCCGCGACTGGCGCTATTCGCTGGGTACGATCATCTCGCTGCTGCACGACGTGTTCGTGATCCTGGCGGTCTTCTCCTTCCTGGGCAGCGTAGTGCCCTTTACCCTGGAGATCGACCAGTACTTCATTGCGGCCGTCCTGACGGTTATCGGGTTCTCGATGAATGACACCGTGATCGTATTCGACCGGATCAGGGAGAACAGCCATCTGATGAAGAATGCCAGCAATGGAGAAATCATCAATAAGTCCGTAAACGACACCCTGTCCCGGACGATCATGACCTCGCTGACGGTATTCATGACCCTGCTGATCCTCTTCCTCGTCGGCGGGGAAGTCACGCGCGGCTTTGCCTTCGCCATGCTGATCGGGGTGATCACCGGTACCTATTCCTCTATTTTCGTCGCAGCCCCCTTCCTGGTGGATTTTGCCAAGCGTAAGCCCCTCGGCGCTGTCCCCGAGCCCGGTAAGCCCGGCGCCGGAGCAGCAGCTAAAGCCAAGATCGTTGCGCCCGCCGCCAAATAACACCGGGCAAACAATATAAAATTATAAGAGGCCGTCTTGCGACGGCCTCTTTGCTTGTTCAGGGATGAGTCGAATTAGGGTTCTAATGATGGACCGGGTGATGCTGCACAGGATGATGAACGACATGGTGACGATGATGGACGACATGCCGCCTGTGGTTAACCGGATGATGGACCTGCGCCATCGTAAAGCTGGACAGAGATAGAAATAGGGCTGTTGCCATTAAAAACTGCTTCATAGTGTAATTTTTGTACATTACAAATATAGAAGATATTTGCTTACCTTGTTAACCAGCACTTAACCAGATTCCTTCCCTAATAAGGGCAAAGACTAGCAATTTTGCATCCATGCGATCGACAACCTTGAAATGGATTGTGCTGTCCGCCACTCTGTTGGCAGCTATCGTCGTCACAGTCCAGCTCGTCTGGTTGAAAAAGGTCTATTCCTTCGAGCAAAGGCAGTTCAATATCAATGTCGTTAAAAGTGTCAGGGGATTATTCGAAGATCTTGAAATGAATGATGCGCCCGGCACCCATCTCCAACAACTCATTAAAACGCCGGATGAAAACGGCGACTACCTCATATTCAAGGCGGATACCATTCCGCCGAAAGACTCCCTGGTCTTTTATATCCAGGATGAATTTGCGGATTTCGGCGTGCTGACCGATTGCAAATTGGGCGCCTACAGCGCTGCGGAAAAGAAATATGTCTACGAGGAATTTATCCCGGCCCCGGCCTCCCGGTATGCCGCCGCCAAACCTCCGATAAAGGAATTGCCTGTCCTTGCCAACACCTACGATCATATCCTGCTATACTTCCCGCACCGGCATGAATATATCCTCGAACAAATGGACTTCTGGATCATCAGTTCTATCGTACTGGGCATTGCACTGATCGGCCTGGCCGCCAGTCTTTTCTATTTTTACCGGCAAAAATTCCTGGCGGAGATCCAAAAAGATTTTGTCAATAATTTCACCCATGAGTTCAAGACCCCGCTGGCCGTGATGAAGATCGCCAGCGACGTGCTGTCGCATGAGTCCATTACCCGGCAGCCCGACCGGCTGGAACGATACGTCGCCATTATCCAGAACCAGACCGAACACCTGCAGGCGCAGGTTGAGCGTCTTCTGCGGACGGCTTCGATCGAGACCAAAGACCTCCCGATCCGTAAGGAAGAGATCGATGCACACCTGCTGATCGAAGAAGCCCTCAACAAGGTGCAACCTCTCATCGAACAAAAGAAGGCTAAGGTGGAAGTCAGGATGGACGAGGGCAACGGCCGCCTGCAGGCAGACAGGGCCCATCTCGAACTGGCCGTGGTCAACCTGCTGGAGAATGCCCTTAAATATTCAACAGACCCGCACATCGTTGTACAGACAGGTCATGATGAAGACGACTTCTATATTTCGGTCAAAGACAACGGCGTCGGCATCGAGAAGCAATACCTGAAGAACATTTTCAAAAAATTCTACCGCGTGCCCACCGGTGATATTCATAACGTAAAAGGATTCGGTCTCGGCCTTAATTTTGTCAAACGTATTATCGACGCACATAAAGGAAAAATAAAAGTGAACAGCCTTCCGGGTATCGGAACAGAATTCAGATTATTCATTCCCCTTAACTAATCAATAGCCATGCAACAAGCCTCAAAAATAAAAGTACTGTTGGCGGAAGATGATCTCTCGCTGGGATATGTCATCAAAGATAACCTCGTAGATGCCGGTTATGACGTTGTCCTGTGCCCCGATGGCCAGGTTGCTATCGATAAATTCGATAAGAATGAGTTTGACATCTGCCTGCTGGATGTCATGATGCCGAATAAAGACGGCTTCGCCGTCGCCCGGAAAATCCGCCAGCAAAGCGATATGGTCCCCATCCTTTTCCTGACCGCCCGCTCGATGGAGGAAGACAAACTAAAGGGGTTCCAGAGTGGGGCCGACGACTATATCACCAAGCCTTTCTCCATCCAGGAATTGCTGATGCGCATGGAAGTCTTCCTGAGACGGACCCGCAAAATGCATTCCGACAAAACGGTCACCTTCACCATCGGCCAATTGAATTTCTCCTATACTGACCTCAAGCTGACCATCGGCCAGGAAGTCTTCAATCTCACGCAAAAAGAAGCCGACCTGCTCAAATTCCTGTGCGAACACTCCAACAGGATCCTGAAAAGGGAAGAAGTGCTCCTGAATGTCTGGGGCAAAGACGACTATTTCCTGGGCCGGAGCATGGATGTATTCATCACCAAACTGAGAAAATATTTCAAAGCAGATCCACAGGTCAATCTGGAGACGATCCACGGAGTGGGGTTCCGCTTCAATACGCCGCAGACCTGATAATTTGTCTTTACCTGACAAGCCGCCTGTTTGCCATTTTGAAAATGAAATTACCATTCTGACCTGCCTGCGCAAGCGGCCGGATCACCGGGACCCTTGCCAAAGCAGGGTCTTATTTTCGGCAAGTTTAATGCTATATACATTTTGAGGAGAAGGGTACATATGGTTAAATGAAATCATATTTAATAAATTTCTCCAAATAGCGTTTATAGAAGAGTTAACCCGGGGTTAACATTAAATTTTAATACTTTTGCACACTAAAAATTAACAGTTATTACGTATGCGAATAAGAAGGTTGGCCCTGTTCCCGGCTTTGTTGACGGCTCTTTCTTTCTGCGGCTTTTCCGCCTCTGCCCAGCCGCACCAGGATACGCTGAGATTGCAGTTGCCCGAAGCAGAGAAGATGTTCCTGGACAGTAACCTGCAACTCCTCGCGCAGCGGTACAATATAGACGCCAACCAGGCCCTTGTTATCCAGGCCCGTCTCTGGCCCAATCCTAATTTCAGTATCGGCCATACGCTGTATTCCGCACAGCTGCGCCAGTTCTTCCCTACCGGCAACAATGACGAAACCACTATCGGCCTGGATCAGGAAATCCTGCTGGCCGGCAAACGAAATAAACAGATCAAGCTGGCCCAGGCGAATGTCGAGTTGACCCAAAACCAGTTCTTTGATCTTTTGCGGACATTGAAATATACCTTGCGGACGGACTTTTACCAGATCTACTTCCTCAAGCAATCGGCGAAAGTCTATGACGCCGAAATCCAGGCCCTGAGCCATGTGGCGGATGCCTACTCCCAGGCCCAGGTAAAAGGGTACATCTCAGAGAAAGATGTAATCAGGCTTAAAGCACAGTTGTACAGCTTCCAGGCTGAATACAGCGCCCTGATCAATCAGATCAATGATACGGAGAGCGAACTGCGGCTAGTCCTTCAGACCAAGCCGAATTTTTTCATCGACCCGGTCGTCGATTCTATCGCCCTGGCCAAACTGGACCCTTCTCAATACACGCTCGCTGCCCTGGTCGACTCTGCCTACCGCAACCGCACCGATCTGCAGATTGCCAGGACCAATACCAAGATCAATCAGCTGAATTATAATTATCAGAAAGCACTGGCTGTACCCGACCTCACCCTGTCGCTGGGTTATGATGAGGCGGGCTCTTTCCTCTATGGCTACTATGGCATCGGCGCTTCGATCGATCTTCCTGTCTTTAACCGCAACCAGGGAAATATCAAGTCTGCAAAGGCCCAGATCCTCAACACGGAAGCCACGCAACGCTTTACCCAGGCGACGGTGGAAGAGAATGTAACCAATTCCCTGCAGAAAGCTTTTGCTCAGCAACGGATGTTCGGGTCGATAGACCCCAAATTCGCCGCCGATTTCCAACGGCTGAATGACGAAGTACTGAACCAGTATATGAAAAGGAATATCAGCATCCTGGACTTCCTGGACTTTTACGATTCCTTCAAACAAAATATAGTGCAGATGAATACGATCCAGTTCAACCGGATCAGTGCTTTCGAGGATATCAATTATTACACGGGAACCAATTTCTTTAACTAACCGGGCCTTTCACAGCAGGCCATTCAACTTATCAATGATCAATCGTCTCAATATGCAAAAGATCTTTAATACCGGCAGACAGATCCTCTACATCCTATTCATAGGCAGTTTGTTCCTATTGATCCAGTCCTGTGAGACAAAAGAGAAAAAGCCCGAGGCGGATAAAGGCTATGTGATCCCCGACACGGTGATGAAGTCCCTGAGGGTAGACACTGTCTCTACCAGCCAGTTGGTCACTGCGATCACCCTGACCGGTAAGGTAGGCACCAATGATGACAATGTTGTCCCCGTCTATTCCCTGGTCACCGGTAATGTATCCGACATTAAAGTGAACCTGGGCGACAATGTAAACGCAGGACAGGTGCTGGCGGTCGTCAGGAGCCAGGAGATGGCGCAGTACAGCAGCGATCTGCTGAATGCCGAGACCAATCTCACCGTTGCGCAGAAGAACCTGGAAAAGACCATCGATCTGTTTCATGGTGGTCTGGCCTCCGTCCCCGATACCCTGACAGCCCGGGTAGGCGTCCAACAGGCCCAGGCGGAACTGGCCCGGGTCAACCGGGTACTCAAGATCAACGGCGGCAACAACCAGGGCGATTATATCGTTCGCGCGCCGATCGGCGGATTCATTGTACAGAAAGGGGCGACCAATAATATGCTCATCCGCAGCGACAACGGCACCAGTCTCTTCACCATCTCCGACCTGAAAAATGTCTGGATCCAGGCCAACGTATACGAATCCAATATCAGCCTTATCCACCAGGGAGAAAATGTCGACGTGACTACCCTGGCCTACCCGGGAAGGACCTTCAAAGGCAGGATCGATAAGGTCATGAACGTGCTGGACCCTACCAGTAAAGTCATGAAAGTGCGCGTCGTGCTGCCAAACCCTGATTATGCATTGAAGCCGGAAATGTATGCCAGCATCACTGTCAGCGATAAGGAGAACAAACAGTGCCTCAGCGTTCCCTCCTCGGCCGTCATCTTCGACCACAGCCAGAATTATGTCCTCGTCTTCCATAGCAAATCGGATGTGGTCATCACTCCCGTGACAGTGCTCAGCGCCGTAGGCGACAAGACCTTTATCGCAACGGGCGTGAATGAGGGCGAAAAGATCGTTTCATCTCAGGCCATCCTTATTTACAATGCCCTGAATAGTTAAACGGATTTCAAACTTGAATACTAAAAAAATCTCCCGGAGATGAATAAATTCCTCAGAAGTATTATTGCCTTTTCCCTCAAGAACAGGTATTTTATCTTCTTTTGTACAGCCCTCTTACTAATCACGGGTATCTACACTTTTAAGAACATGCCTATCGAGGCATTCCCGGATGTAACCAATACGGAGATCAGCATTATCACCCAGTGGCCGGGACGCAGCGCGGAAGAGATAGAAAAATTCGTGACGATCCCCGTCGAGATCGCCATGAACCCCGTTCAACAGAAGATCAGCCTCCGATCAACCAGCATTTTTGGCCTTTCTTACGTCAAGCTTATTTTTGACGACGGTGTAGTCGACAGGGACGCCCGTATGCAGGTCAATGCCCTGCTGCAAAATGTCAACCTGCCCGATAATATCCAGCCCCAGGTGCAGCCACCTACCGGCCCCACCGGTGAGATCTATCGCTATACCCTCAAGAGCAATATCCGGGACGACCGGGAACTAAAGACCATGCAGGACTGGGTCATTGACCGGCAACTGCGCTCGGTACCGGGCGTCGGCGATATCGTCAGTTTTGGCGGCAGGGTAAAGACTTATGAGATTAAGGTCGATCCGGGCAAACTGACCAACCTGGGCATCACGCCGCTGGATGTTTTCAATGCGGTCGGCAAGAGCAATATCAATATCGGCGGCGATTTCATCGTCAAGAACAATCAGGCCTATGTCGTACGCGGCATCGGTCTGCTGAATGACATCAGCGAAATAAAAAATATCATCGTTACGACGAACAACGATATCCCGGTGCTCGTCAAAGACGTGGCGGATGTTGTGATCTCCAATGTGCCGCGCCTGGGCCGCGTCGGAAGGGCCGACCCTGTTACCGATTCCACCGGAAAGCCTATTCTCGATTCCGCGGGTCACCGCACCATCGTGGACCAGGATGACGTCGTAGAGGCCATCGTAGTCATGCGTAAGGGAGAAAATCCTACAGCTGTTGTACAGGCCGTTAAGGCAAAGATCAACAAGCTGAACTCAATAGTGCTGCCGCAGGACACAAAGATCGTCCCCTACTATGACCGGGAAGATCTCATTCACTATGCCACGCATACCGTTCTCCATAACCTGGTGGAAGGTATCCTGCTGGTGACGCTGCTCGTGTCCCTGTTTATGTTCAACTGGCGCACTACCCTCATCGTCTCCATCATTATTCCGCTGTCCCTGCTCTTCGCCTTCATCTGTCTGCACCTGATGGGCATGAGCGCCAACCTCCTGTCCCTGGGCGCGGTAGATTTCGGGATCATCATCGACGGCGCAGTGGTGATGGTGGAAGGGCTGTTTGTGATCCTCGACCACCAGGCGCGTGATGTCGGCATGGACCGGTTCAATAAGATGGCCAAAATGGGGCTGATCAAGAAGAACGGCGCCCAGTTCGGGAAAACGATTTTTTTCGCCAAGCTGATCATCATTACCGGCCTGATGCCCATCTTCGCCTTTCAGAAGGTCGAAGGCAAGCTGTTCTCGCCCCTCGCCTATACGCTGGGATTCGCCTTGCTCGGCGCTCTGATCTTTACCCTCACACTGGTGCCGGCACTGATTAATTTACTGTTGCGCAAGAATGTCCATGAAAAGCATAATCCGATCGTCCATTTCCTGACCGCTATGATGATCAGGGGGTTCACTTTTCACTGGAAGCATAAAAAATCGACCGTCATCGTCGCCTTTCTCATCATCGGCGTCGGGTTTTATGCCTTCACCCTGCTGGGTACGGAGTTCCTGCCGGAACTGGACGAAGGCGCTATCTGGCTGAGAGCGCAGCTGCCCTACAGTGCTTCGCTGGACGAGTCCGTCAAAGTCGCCCGTGAGGTCAGGAAGATGGTGATGTCCTTCCCCGAGGTCAAGGTCATAGCGTCACAGACCGGCCGGCCGGATGACGGAACGGATGTCACCGGCTTCTACAATAACGAATTCGACGTACTGCTGTACCCTGAGGGCGAATGGAAATCACATCTGACGAAGGATGAACTGATCGATACCATGAACCGGAAATTAAGTGTACTGCCGGGCATAGACCTCAATTTCTCGCAGCCGATCAGCGACAATATCGAAGAGGCCGTATCCGGTGTTAAAGGTTCCATCTGCGTCAAAGTATATGGCGACTCGCTGGACTATATGGAAGGCAAAGTTACCCAGGTGTATGATATCCTAAAAGGCGTCCGGGGGATCGAGGATCTCGGCGTCATTAAGAACCTTGGCCAGCCGGAACTGGACATCGACCTGAATCAACAGCAGATGGCGTTGTACGGCGTGGCGACTGCGGATGCCAATGCCGTCATAGAAATGGCGATCGGCGGCAAGGCGGCATCAACGCTGTATGAAGGTATCAAGACCTTCGACATCCGCATCCGTCTGCCGGAACAATACCGGGCATCGGTGGATGATATCGGCAACATCATGGTCCCGACGCAAAGCGGTTCCAAAGTGCCGATCAGGGAAATTGCGGCCATTACCATGAAGACCGGTCCCTGCCTGATCTTCCGGGATGACAATGAAAGGTATGCCGCGCTGAAATTTTCCGTCCGCGGCCGGGATATGGGCAGCACCATTGCTGAGGCCCAGCAAAAGGTCGACGCGGCGGTGTCTTTGAAAAAAGGCTATTCCATGGTCTGGCAGGGCGATTTTGAAAACCAGCAGCGCGCTTCGAAACGGCTGGAGCAGGTCGTACCTATCAGCCTGGCGCTGATCTTCCTCCTGCTGTTTATCATGTTCGGCAATTTAAAGGATGCCGCGCTGGTGTTCCTCAACGTCCCCTTCGCCATCGTCGGAGGCGTAATCGCCCTGCATGTCACGGGCACCAATTTCAGTATCTCCGCCGGTATCGGCTTCATCGCCCTGTTCGGCATCTGTATACAGGATGGGGTACTGCTGATCACCGTCTTTAAGCATAACCTCGAGCATATGCATAACCAGAGCCATTCGCTGTATACTGCCATCAAGCTGGGGGTCAATTCCCGGATCAGGCCCGTCATGATGACCGCGCTGATGGCGGCGATCGGTCTGTTCCCGGCGGCAGTCTCGCATGGCATCGGTTCGGAAAGCAGCCGGCCCCTAGCCCGGGTGGTCATCGGCGGTATCCTGTGCGCCATGATATTCTCGCTGCTGGTCTTCCCGCTCATCTTTGGCTGGGCCTACCGTAAGGTAGATACCAAGTACCGGGGTGAGATAGAATAAACATATCAGACTATCCGTTAATGATAGCCCGGACACACCGGGCTATCATTCTTTTTCCTAATTTACAGGGATGAATTTCAAAAAGATAAATACCGTCTCCGGGTGGATTGTTTGCGCCATTGCCTGTACCGTGTATATCATCACCAGACAACCTACCGTCAGTTTCTGGGATTGCGGGGAATTTACCCCCTGTGCTTATAAATTGCAGATATCGCACGCACCGGGAGCGCCCATGTTCATTCTGCTGGGAAGGCTCTTTATCATTTTGTTCAGCGGAAGTTGGGATGCCGTAACGGCTAACCCTCACGCCGCCATCCAGGTAAACTTGCTGTCTTCACTGAGCAGCGGATTTGCCATCCTCTTCCTCTTCTGGACCATCACCCACCTGGCCAGAAAACTGATGACGACGAAAGGAGAAGTCCTCTCAACGGAAAAAACGATCGCCATCATCGGCGCCGGCGCTGTAGGTGCTTTGGCATTTGCCTTTTCCGACTCCTTTTGGTTCTCTGCAGTTGAAGCTATAGTATTCGGGGTATCCCCATTGTTTATCGCCATGAGCTTCTGGACGATCCTGAAATGGGAAGAGCATGCAGACGAACCCGGCTCCGATCGATGGATCGTACTGCTGGCCTATATTATCGGCTTGTCCATCGGTGTACACCTGCTCAGCCTGCTCAGCATACCGGCTATCGTCATGACCTATTATTTCCGTCGCTTCCGGTTTTCGCGCAAGGGGATGCTCCTGGCCTTCCTGATTGCCTGCGTCCTGACCGGAGTAGTGCAGGTGCTGATCATCCAGGATATCATCAAGGTCATGGGATGGTTCGAGCTGCAGTTTGTCAATAGTCTCGGGATGCCTTTCAATTCCGGGTGTTACTTTTTCATTCTATTGCTGGTCGCGCTGATCGTCTGGGGTATCCGGTGGGGAAAGAAACATGCGAAATATTACTTGCAGCTGGGACTATACTGTTTTGCCTTTATCCTGCTCGGTTATTCTCCTTATGCGGTGATCCTGATCCGGGCAAATGCCGAACCTGCCGTCAACATGCAAAACGTCAACAACCCAATCGAACTGGTCGCCTACCTGGACCGTTCACAATATGGAGAATGGCCCATTATCTCGGGGGCCGATTTCACAGCCAAACCGATCAACCAGGAAGAGACCGGGAATATTTATTATAAGAACGAAACGACTGGTAAATATGAAGTGGTGGGCAAAAAGCAGAAGCTGGACTATGATCCGGCGGACATCCATATGTTCCCCCGGATGTGGGACACGGACAATACCCAGGGTCACGTTGATTATTATAAGTCTTTCGGCGGGCTGGCGGACGGAGAGTCTCCCACTACAGGGGACAACATCCGTTGGCTGTGGAATTACCAGTTCAACTGGATGTACTGGCGATATTTTATGTGGAACTTCGCAGGCCGTCAGAATGACCTGCAGGGCATTGGTAATCCCCGGGACGGCAACTGGATAACGGGTATCCCTTTTTATGACAACCTCCGGCTGGGAGATCAAAGCAGGATGCCTGACTCGCTCCGGCAAAACAAAGCGCATACTACCTTATTTCTATTTCCCCTCCTGCTGGGTGTGCTGGGATTGGTCTTCCAATGGCGGCGGGATAAGGCAGGCGCCGTCGTGGTATTCCTGCTGTATTTTTTCACGGGGATCGCCATCGTCCTTTACCTCAACCAGGCAGGGCCCCAGCCAAGGGAAAGGGATTATTCCTATGTAGGTTCCTTTTATGCCTTTTCGATCTGGATAGGCCTCGGCGTATTGTTCGTATATGACTGGCTGAAACGCAGCAAACTGGCCGGTCTCCAGGCAGCCGGCCTCTCCCTGACCGCATGTATGCTGGCAGTACCCGTGCTGATGATCAGCCAGGAGTGGAAGGCCCACGACCGTTCGCACAAGACGCTGGCCAAAGATGCGGCCGCAGATTACCTCAATTCCTGTGCACCCCAGTCCATCCTTTTCTCCGGCGGTGACAATGATACCTACCCACTGTGGTATGACCAGGAAGTAGAGAATATCCGCCCCGACGTACGCGTCGTCGTGACGAGCCTGCTGGGCACCGACTGGATGATCAATCAACTCCGCCGTAAGATCAACGAGAGTGATCCCATCGCCATGAGCTGGTCCCCGGATAAATACCTGGGAGATAACCGGAATTATGTTCCTTTCTCCGACCAGGGAAAGGTTCCGAAAGGCGCTTATATGGACCTCAATGATGCTATGGCTTTTATGGGCAGTGATAGTAACCAGTTGGAAACACAAAGCGGTGAAAGGATCAATTATTTCCCCACGCACAATTTTTCAATCCCGGTGGATAAGCAGACGGTCATCGCCAATGGCACGGTGGCAGCAAAGGACAGTGCGCGTATCCCGGACAAGCTGGATTTCACCGTCTCCGGCAATAACCTCTTCAAGAATGACCTGGCGGAGCTTAATATCATTGCCGCCAATAAGTGGAAACGCCCCATCGCGTTTACAGAACCCTATGCGCTGGGACTTAACAACTGGCTGCGGGATGACGGGTTGGCGTACCGGCTGATGCCGCTCAACCCCGATGCCGATAGAAGCAACGTTAATGCAGATACGATGTACCGGAATCTCATGACGCGGTTTAAATTCGGAGGGGCGGAAAATCCCGACATGTATTTTGACGAGAACGGTCGGCGGATCCTGCTGAGCATCCGAAACGCCTTTTCTGTGCTGGGGCAGTCGCTGGCATCCGGGGGAAGAAAAGACAGCGCTTTAAAGGTGCTGAACTATGGGTATACCATGCTGAATCCAACCACCCTGGCCTATGGGGCGACATCTGCGTACAATCAGCAGGATGGCGCTGCCCTGCAGTATGCCTTTGCCTATTATATGGCGGGAGATCCGGTGAAAGGACGGCAGATAGCCGATGCCGTGATGCGGGACTGTCATCAGCAGGTGGATTATTACAATTCCTTATCGGATACCCAGGCCGCGGATTTCAGCCGGGACCTTCAGACCGCCCGGCAGATCATTTCCCAGGCAGAGGGATTAGAGGCGCAGTTCGCCAAACCGGCGACGTCGGGAGAAACGCCCAAGCCAGGGAAATAGAATAAAGTATATATATTTGCTTTTATTTACATGAATATCCGAACGGGCTATCGCTTACCATTTTTACTCACCCTCAACCTGATCCTCTCGACCGTATCTTTGCCGGCCCAGAATTTTTTTAAGGCCTCCACACAGTATAACCCCAGCCGCGTAAATGGGGTGGTCATCACCGAATCCGCCATCGGCACCGCCGTCACTGTCGGCCTGCAATATCTTTGGTATAAGAAATTCCCTCATAGCAAATTCCATTTCTTCAATGACAATGCGGAATGGCTGAACGTCGACAAGGTCGGTCATGCTACGACCGCCTATAACATCGCCGCTTTCCAAAACAACCTGATGCGCTGGGGCGGTATCCGTAGCGGAACAGCAGCCCTGATCGGCACGCTCACCGGACTGGCATTCATGACCATGATCGAAGTCATGGACGGTCACTCCGCGAAATGGGGCTTCTCCAAAGGAGATATGCTGGCCAATATTGCCGGCTGTGTCCTGTTCGAAGGCCAGCAACTGCTATGGCATGAACAACGTATCAGCCTCAAATACTCCTATCATGGCACCCTCTTCCCGCAGTATTATCCGGCCGAACTGGGCAGCAACCTGCCGCAAAGGATGCTGAAGGACTATAACGGACAAAGCTATTGGCTGTCCTTTAATATCGCCAGTTTCCTTCCCGCCTCCGACCATTTTCCCCGATGGCTGAATGCATCGGTAGGGTATGGCGCCGAAGGCATGATCGGCGCCATGAAAAATCCCGACGAAATAGACGGCCGCCCCATCCCCTCTTTCCAACGCTACCGGCAGTTCTATTTCTCCTTTGATACCGACCTGTACCGGATCGACGGCCTCTCCCCTCTCGCCTCCTCCCTGCTGGAAGTCAACCGGCTGATCAAGACCCCCGCCCCTGCCCTGGAATGGAACGAAGTCCAGGGATTTGTCTTCCATCCCGTCTATTATTAGAAAATATTAGAATACGTCCGGCCGGATTTTAATATTGAGCCTTTAGAGAAAACCTCTATATTCGTTTTTGCGTTAACCACTCCTTAACGCCTCCTTAACACCACCTTTTTAATTGCTGACCATATGAATATGATTATGAAAGGCATTTTAGCCTTTTCCCTCAAGAATAAATATTTCATTTTTTTTGCCACGCTCCTACTGGTCGGTTATGGCGTCATCACTTTTAAGAACATGCCCATCGAGGCCTTTCCTGATGTGACCAATACGGAGATCACGATCATCACGCAATGGCCCGGTCGCAGCGCCGAAGAAGTAGAAAAATTCGTGACCATCCCGTTGGAACTGGCGATGAACCCGGTGCAACAAAAGACCAGCCTGCGTTCGACCTCCATCTTCGGGTTGTCGGTAGTCAAACTGATCTTCGATGATGGTGTAGAGGATACCTACGCCCGTCAGCAGGTGAACAATCTGTTGCATGACGCGGACTTGCCGGATAACGTCGATCCGGATGTGCAGCCGCCAACCGGTCCTACCGGTGAGGTTTTCAGGTATACCCTTGAAAGCAGTTTCAGGGACCCCCGCGAGCTCAAGACCTTACAGGACTGGGTAGTCGATCGTAATCTGCGCGCCATCCCGGGTGTCGCCGACATCGTCAGCTTTGGCGGTATGGTCAAGACCTATGAGATCCGGGTCAATCCGCAGGTGCTGACCAACCTGGGCATCACCCCTCTCGACGTCTACAATGCCGTCGGCAAGAGTAATATCAATATCGGCGGAGACATCATTAAAAAGAATTCGCAGGCTTATGTAGTCAGGGGCATCGGGCTGCTGAATGATATCAACGAGATCAGGAACATCATCGTGGAAGACAACAACGGCATCCCCGTGCTCGTCAGGGATGTGGCTGATGTAGAGATCTCCAACGTGCCCCGGTTGGGCGAAGTAGGCCGGACGGATGCACTGGACTCAGGGGGGCACCGGAAACTCCGGGATAACCCGGATGCCGTTGAGGGCATCGTACTGATGCGAAAGGGAGAGAACCCGGATGTGGTGATCAAGGGATTAAAAAAGGAGCTTGAAAAACTCAACGGCCGGATCCTGCCGGCAGATACGAAACTCATCCCGTTTTACAACCGGGAAGACCTGATCAAATATGCGACGCATACCGTTCTTCACAACCTGGTGGAAGGCATGTTGCTGGTAACGCTGATCGTCTCTATGTTCATGTTCAACTGGCGGACCACGCTGATCGTGTCCATCATCATTCCTCTTTCCCTCCTGTTTGCATTTATCTGTCTGCACCTGATGGGGATGTCTGCTAACCTGCTGTCGCTGGGCGCCATCGACTTCGGGATCATTATCGATGGCGCCGTGATCATGGTGGAAGGGCTCTTCGTGCAACTGGACAAGAAGGTCCATGAGATAGGGATGGAACGTTTCAACCAACTATCCAAATTGGGCATGATCCGAAAAAGGGGCGCCGAACTGGGAAAGGCTATTTTCTTTACGAAGTTGATCATCATTACCGCGCTGCTGCCCATCTTTTCCTTTCAGAAGGTGGAAGGGAAAATGTTCTCGCCGTTGGCCTACACGCTGGGATTCGCTCTGCTGGGAGCGCTGATCTTCACGCTGACCCTCGTACCGGTGCTGGTGGGGGTACTCCTGCGAAAAAATGTAAGGGAGAAGCATAATCCCATCACACATTTCATGACCGGCTTGATCTTGCGGGGTTTCCGCTTCGTCTTCCACCATAAACGGCTGTCGCTGGCGGTTGCCGTGATCGGCGTCGTGGCGGGATTGTATTCCTTCCGTTTCCTCGGCTCGGAATTCCTGCCGGAACTGAACGAAGGCTCTATTTGGCTGCGGGCCACATTGCCCTATAGCATTTCTCTGGATACTTCCGTCGCCAAGGCCAGGCAAATGCAGGAGATCGTTATGCGTTTCCCGCAGGTCAGCCGCGTCATGTGCCAGACGGGCCGCCCTGATGACGGAACGGATGTCGCAGGTTTCTATAACAATGAATTTAACGTGGCCCTCTATCCCGAGGACGAATGGAAGCCTAAGATCTCCAAGGAAGAATTGATCGATACGATGGGTAAAGCCCTGTCGATCATTCCGGGCGTCGACTACAATTTCTCTCAACCCATCATGGACAATGTGGAGGAGGCAGTATCCGGCGTCAAGGGATCGATCTGCGTAAAGATCTACGGTGATTCGCTGAACTATATGGAAAACCAGGCGGAAGCGGTGAATAATATCCTGAAGACCGTTACAGGGATCGAAGATCTGGGCGTCATCCGTAATATCGGCCAACCCGAACTGGACATCGATCTGGATCAGAGTAAAATGGCGCTGTACGGCGTCTCGACTGCCGATGCCAATGCCGTCATCGAGATGGCCATCGGCGGAAAGGCTGTCAGCCAGTTGTATGAAGGGGTCCGTAAATTCGATATCCGCATCCGGTTTCCCGAACAATACCGGGCAACGGAGACCGATATCGGCAATTTGCAGGTCCCTACGCAGAGCGGATCCAAAGTACCCGTGCAGGAGATAGCCCGGATCTCGGAGTCTACGGGCCCCTGCCTGATCTTCAGGGACGATAACCAGCGGTATGCCGCCGTCAAGTTCTCCATCCGTGGAAGGGACATGGGCAGCACCATCGCAGAGGCCCAGCAGAAGGTAGACCAGGCGGTGCATTTGAAGAAAGGCTATTCCATGGAATGGCAGGGAGATTTCGAGAACCAGCAACGCGCGACCAAACGACTGACGGAAGTAGTACCTATTAGCCTGCTGCTGATCTTTCTCCTGCTCTTTGCTATGTTCGGCAACCTGAAAGACGCCGGGCTGGTCTTTCTCAACGTCCCCTTCGCCGTCGTCGGCGGGATCCTGGCACTGTTGATCACCGGCACCAACTTCAGTATTTCCGCCGGCATCGGGTTCATCGCCCTGTTCGGCATCTGTATCCTGGAAGGGGTATTGCTGATCACCGCTTTCAAACGTAACCTTGATCTGATCAGTCACAGCGAAAGCCCCCTGTACACGTCCATCAAACTGGGCGTCAACGAACTGATCCGGCCGGTGATGATGACGGCGCTGATGGCCTCTATCGGCCTGCTGCCTGCGGCCATTTCTACCGGCATAGGTTCCGAAAGTTCCCGCCCGCTGGCCCGTGTAGTGATCGGAGGACTGATATGCGCGACGATCTTCTCTTTACTGATCTTTCCGCTGGTCTACTTCCTGTCTTACCGGAAGGTAGATACGCTGCACCAGAAAGAAGAGGATAAAATATAGCCGGAATCATTATTTTTGTTCACCGTTAAAAAAGGCCCCTCACTATGGATTCTAACACCCTCTATATTATCGCGATCGTCTTTGCCCTGTTACTGGCCGGTATCCTGGCCTGGCTTTTCATCAAACAACGCCGGCAGATGAAAGAGGCGGAGAAAAAGCTGGCCACGGATCAGAAAGCGCCGATCGACGGACTCCCTTCCCGTCAATTGCAATTACAGGCCTATGAACGACTGATCCTGCTAACCGACCGCATTGCCCTCCCCAACCTGATCCAGCGGGCCAACCAGCCGGGGCTCAGCGCCCGTGAGATGCAGTCCCTGCTGACCCTCAGCATCCGCCAGGAATTCGAACACAATATCACCCAACAGCTCTATGTCAGCCCCGAAGCCTGGGATGCCGTCCGCAACTATAAGGACCAAAATACGTTGATTGTTAACCAGGTCGGTTCATTTCTCCCCGAAGGCGCCGATGGTAACGACCTGAACCGTCAGTTACTGGACCTGCTGATGCAGAACCCCAAAGCCTCTCTGCAAAATGTGGTTTCAGAAGCGTTAAGCTATGAAGCGAAAAAGTTGCTCTAGCGGCTCTCCGGCAGCTTAACGGAAATACTTAGTACATGAATTCGCGGCTGGTCCTGGTGCCTGCACCCGACAAGGTCAGTATATAGATGCCATGCGCATGCGTTCCGAAGGATATGTCTTCCGCCGGGTCGCCAGCCTGTTCCTGCAGCACCTGCCGGTACAGCATCTTTCCATCCGTCGACCAGATATTCAACTGATAAGTACCCGTTGCCGCAAAATGCAACAAGGCCCTGAGGTCTTCACCTTCCGTCGCAACGCTGCGGATCCCGGTCTGGCCGGTGGCGGAAGACAGATTGATCGTTATCACAGGCGACCATGCGCTGCTGCCGTCCGGCTGTTGCGCCATGATCCGGTAAAAGACGGTAGAAACAGCAGGCGCCGATGCATCCCGGTACTGGAAGGCCGTCGCCCCAGCACTGGTCAGCTGACCAATATCGGTGAAATTTGTGCCATCTACCGAACGCTGGATAATATAATTCGTCCCGTCGGCAAAACCTGAGGCCTGCCACTGCAGGTCTACTGCCCCGGCGGCGGCGACGGTTCCGGTGAGGTCCAGGGATTGAATGGCCAGCGTGGTGGCCGGCGTCTGCCCGGAGACGGTGATGTTGTCCATCACAAAACGATTAAGGCCACCTGAAGTCGTGACGGAATTGTAGCCATATAAACGGAAGGTCACGGTTGAACCAATAGATTGAAAGGTGGCGGGCAAAGTAACGGTGAACGTTTGATAGCTTAGCGTCAGGGCGCCACTGGAGATTACGCTGGTGTAGCCATCGAGGCTGGATGACAAAATCCAGTTCTGGGGCCCGGATCCTGCTGCTGTTCCTGTCGTGCTGCGCCGGAGGGCCAGGGAGATGGTATTCAGCACCAGGTAATAATTGGCATTCGCAGTAAGGGTGAATTGAAAATAAGCGTTGGCATCGATAGTCGTAGTAGTAGGCCAACCGTCCTGTCCGTAAAAATCCGTGCTGCCGTTAAAGGCCATACTGCCTATGTCTGACCCTATCGTCACATTGCTGGCAGTTAGGTGTTCGCCGCCGCCGACTGTAGCAGCGGTCGTATTGTTGAAAGACCAGGTAGCAGCCGTCTGAGCATTGGCGGCCGAGGCCGACAGCAAACCACTCATGAACAGGGCAACGGGTAAGAGGCGCGGATTTTTCATTGTATACAGATTATCACCACTATAAAAGGCAAAGGAGTTGCCACATTATAATTATATGATAATCATCTATCTACACATAGGCGCGCTCATAGATCTTCCCAAATGCAGACAGCTTGTCCCGCCGTGGGCATCATTCCCGTAATCGTTCTATCCGCAGTTTCTCTTCCAACCCATCGATGATCGACTGCCGGGCATCCAGTTGTTGGCAGGCCTGGATATATTGCGCCTCCACCATGGCCAGCGCGGCTGCCGGTGGTAAACCACTTTTGCTTTCTTCCATGGATAGCAGCAGGTCCTGGTACCGCCGCTCAGACCGGTTGAGCTCTTCTTTCAGCAACTCGTACCGTCGATCGGCCTGTTCCCTGTATTGCTCATATTTCTCCTTCATCCAAAGAATTCCCTGGTAAATATTATCCTTGCCATCTTCCCGGTATGACAATGAATCATCCGGCAGATGGGGCATCCTTTCGGGCTCTATGGCGTTGTCCAGGCTCAATTGATTGACAAGGATTTAGATTATAAAAAAAGGGAATAATGTTCTACGGTCATCAGGGAATGAGGTATTATGAAAAAGCAATATTCACGCCAAAAAAGCTGCTGTTGACCGACTCCCCGCGAGGGGTATTGCCGCCTACGTAAAAGCCCCCGGTGGCACGGTATTTTAGCACACATTTGGTATACCTAATCATTAAAAATGTCTAATCATGAATCTATTTAAAAAAACGATCGCTGGCGCTACCTTGGTCATAGCGCTCTTTTCCTTCTCTTCTACCTATGCCCAGGGCGGTGGAATGAGGGGTGATACAGCTGCCATGCGCCAACGGCAGGAAGCAATGCTGGCAAAAATGAAGACCGATTTGAACCTCACGCAAGTTCAGGCGGATTCGATGAAAGCCATCACTATGGAATTCGGCCAGAAACGGCGTGATATTTTCATGGACCCTGCTAATCAAGGTCTGAGCCGCGAAGATAGGATGGCTAAGATGCAGCCCCTCATGGATGCAATGAATACCCGCATCCAGGCTGTTCTCGGACCCGATCTTTTTAAGAAATACCAGGATTGGCAACAGGCCAATCGTCCGCAACGTGGCGGTGGTGGTGGAAACCAATAAATGAACCGACAAAAATCAGACAAAAAGGAGACGAAACGTCTCCTTTTTCATTATTGCTTTTTTTGCTCTTTCACCCAGTTGTCCCTTAAGGTAGCCGTCCGGTTAAAGATCAGCCGGTCTTCCGAACTGTCCTTATCCAGGTAGAAATACCCCTTCCTCAGGAATTGATAGTGCTCGTTGAATTTAACCTCCCGCAAAGCCGGTTCGGCATACGCCGTTGTGACCTGCAGCGAGTCCGGATTGATATACTCCTTGAAATCTCCGTCTTCATTGGCCGGGTCTTCGACCCGGAACAGGCGGTCATACAGTCTTACTTCCGCAGTAATGGCATGCGCAATGCTGACCCAATGGATAGTAGCCTGTACCTTGATATTGGACTCTGCCCCTCCGCTTTTGCTTTCGGGCAGATAGGAGCATCTGAGCTCCGTTATTTTTCCTGTCGCATCTTTGACCACCTCATCGCATTGGATGATATAGGCGCTCTTTAGCCGAACCTTCTGTCCCGGCGCGAGACGGAAGAATTTTTTAGGCGGGTTTTCCATAAAATCCTCCCGCTCGATATACAATTCCCGGCTGAAAGGCACCTGGCGGTGCGTAGTCTCAGGATCTTCCGGGTTGTTTTCCACCGGCAACATTTCTTCTTCCTGGCCATAGTTCGTCAGCACGATCTTCAGGGGATCGAAAACGACCATGCGGCGGGCGGCGATTTTGTTCAGGTGTTCGCGCACGCAGAATTCCAGCAGCGATACATCGATGAGGTTCTCCCGTTTAGCCACCCCGACCTTCTCGGTAAATATCCGGATACTCTCCGGGGTATATCCCCGGCGGCGCAGACCCGAGATCGTCGGCATGCGGGGATCGTCCCAGCCCGTCACATATCCTTCGTTGACCAATTGGAGAAGCTTCCGCTTGCTCATGATCGTATAGTTCAAATTCAAACGGGCAAATTCATATTGATGAGAAGGGAAGATATCCAGCTTGTCTATGAACCAGTCGTACAGCGGGCGATGGGGAACGAACTCCAGCGTACAGATAGAATGGGTGATATGCTCGATGGAATCGCTCTGTCCATGAGCGAAGTCATACATCGGATAGATACACCAGTTATCGCCGGTACGGTGATGATGGGCATGTTTGATACGGTACATCAGCGGGTCGCGGAGCTGCATATTTGGGGCGCTCATATCCACCTTGGCCCGCAGTACCTTGTCCCCGTCGCGGTATTTCCCCGCCCGCATCTCGCGGAACAAACGAAGGTTTTCCTCCACGCTCCGGCTGCGGTGAGGACTGTCCGTCCCCGGCTCGGTCGGCGTGCCCTTCATCCGGGCTATCTCTTCGGCACTGCTGTCGTCGACATAGGCCAGCCCTTTACGGATGAGGTCTTCCGCAAAGCCGTAGAGCTGTTCGAAATAATCGGAGGCATAGAATTCATTCTCCCACTCGAAGCCCAGCCAGCGGATATCCTCTTTGATACTGTCTACGTATTCGGTATCTTCTGTGACAGGGTTGGTATCGTCAAACCGGAGGTTCGTTTTACCGCCATATTTCTGCGCGAGGCCGAAATTCAGCGCGATCGATTTGGAGTGACCTATGTGCAGGTATCCGTTGGGCTCGGGGGGGAACCGCGTCAGAATGGATTTGTACCTGCCTGCGGCCAGGTCTTCTCCGACAATCTCTTCCAGGAAATTAAGGGACTTTTCTTCTTCTTTTTTGATGTCCGTCATGGGCCAAATTTACACTATCCTGCGAAGCCAGCCAAAGCCAGCCGGGAAACTGCCAAAGGCCGCCGGGAAACCGGCCAAAGCCCTACTCCCTTTTGCCGAATAGCAGGCTGCCGATGCGCACCATGTTACTGCCTTCTTCGATGGCGATCTGGTAGTCGGCGCTCATGCCCATGGAGAGAATGGGTGCTTCCCCGTCCGGAAAATACTGGTCAAAAAGCCTTTTCAACTCCCCGAATTCCGCCCGCACGGCTTCCGGGTCTTCGGTATTAGAGGCCATTCCCATCAAGCCCCGGACCCTGACATTGGGAAGGGGATGTTCGCGTAGCTCGCGCATCAGGTCCGCCAACCCCGGAGGATCGAGGCCGAATTTTGTTTCTTCCCGGGCGATATGGACCTGCAACAGCACATCCACCACCCTACCCTTCGCACCGGCCTGCTTGTCAATCTCTTTTAGCAGACGAAGACTGTCTACCCCATGAATCAGATGGACAAAGGAAATGATCTGTCGGACTTTATTGGACTGTAAATGTCCGATGAAATGCCAGAGAATATCGGCTGGTAGCTGCTGCTGCTTTTCTGTCAGTTCCTGTACATAGTTCTCGCCGAAATCCCGCTGGCCCAGATCATATAAGGCCTTGATATCGGCTGGCGGTTTGGTTTTGGACACTGCCACCAACCGTATCCCAGGTCCCAGTTCCCTTAATATCCTATTATATGTATAGACTTCTATTGCCATGTGTTATAATGATGTGAAAATGGTCCAACGCGAATATAGTTATACGGACGGTAATCGTTTCATTTGTAGACTTGCTAAATCGATTTAACTTTGCACTCGACTTATCCTGAACCAATCACAAATTTCGTAGAAAATGACCTCAAAGACAAGTCACCGCATCGAAGGTTTGAAAAAATCTGTGTACTTCCTCCTGCTGTTATTCCCATTTGCAGGTATAGCGCAAAACAAACCGGGGCCGATAACGATCCTGACGGGTAAGATTGTCGACGGCCAGACCAAGCAGCCTATCCCATCGGCGACGATCATCGTGCTGCACAAGGACTCTTCTGTGGCTACACAAACCATCAGCAAGGCCGATGGAGATTTTACCCTGAAGAACCTGCCGGAAGATCCCTATATCCTCCAGATCAGCGTTATCGGCTATCAGCCATTTTCCAAGTCGATCTCCGACGGTCATCGTCCGGCTGGTACGCCATTCGCTACGGGAACGATCCGTCTGACGCCGGTCGCTACGCAGATGCAAACAGCCGTAGTAACAGCCAGCAAACCCGTTTTCAGAACGGAGATCGATAAGAAGGTATTCAATGTTACCAATAGCCTGGCCAGCAAAGGGGGCACGGCGCAGGACGCCCTGCGGCAGGTTCCTACATTGCAGGTCGACGCCTCAGGCAATGTCAGCCTGCGCAACGGATCGCCCACCATTTTGCTAGACGGCAAACAAACCCAGCTCACGTTGGACCAGATCCCCGCCGATCAGATCGAAAGTATTGAGGTCATGCCTAATCCTTCTGCGAAGTATGACGCCCAGGGTAACCATGGTATCGTGAATATTGTGTTGAAGAGAAATCGCAAGCCCGGTCTCAATGGCAATTTAACCGGCGTATGGAATTCCCTGCACGAAACCTATGTCTTCGCCAACCTGAATGTCTACAAGGGCAAGTGGAATTTTTCCATGAACTATATGGCCCACGGTCACCGGTCCGTCTCCAATACCACCACTACCCTCAACGATCTCACGACGAATACGTCGGCGATCCAGCGCGGTCATGCGGTGACCACCGGGCCTTTCCAGATGGCAAAGGCAGGCCTGGACTTTAATATGGATGCCAAGAATACCTTCAGCCTGTCCGGCAATGTGGGCTTCGGCCATCATCCGACTACCGGCATCCAGAATACATCGTATCAGGATGCGGGCGGACTGCAGGACTCCACCAGCACGAGGACATCTTATGAGAGTGACAACTTCGTTTTTACCCATGTTAATTTCGACTACGCACACGATTTTAATAAGCATAGCGAGAAACTGACAGCGAGCGCCGCCCTGGAGACCTACCATGGTCCCGGCGACGGCAACTATTCGATGCAATATCTCGATAAGGATGGAACGGCCATGGGCACCCCTTACCAGCAGCAATTCAGGGATTCCGGCAATGCCCATCGCCTGACCCTGCAGACAGATTTTACCGACCCGCTACTCGATGGAAAAGCAAAGTTTGAGGCCGGTCTGAAGACCAGCCTGCATGGCAATCATAGCCTGAACGATTTCCAGGATCTGACTGCGCAAGGATATGTAACCGACACCAACGCCAGCTATAATTACAGCTACACCGACAACAGCTATGCCGCTTATAGCAGCTTTACCCAGCACCTGGGTGCGTTCAGCTATATGGCCGGTCTCCGTTTTGAGCAGTATGAGTACACAGGCCACCTGCTCAACGACAACAGCAGTTTCGGCTACCATACGACCGGCCTCTATCCCAGTGTGTTCCTGACTGAAAAGGCAGGTGATAACAGCGACTGGCACCTGAACTATTCCCGCCGGATCAACCGGCCGCAATGGTGGCAGATCACGCCGGAGACAAATTATAGCAACCCGCTAAATCCACAGTCCGGCAACCCGCATATCCGGCCGGAGAATACGAACCTGTTCGAACTGGGTTATAATACGCTGCTGGGCAATAACAGCCTGAATACGACGCTGTACCTGAAGAATACGCTGAGCCCGATGATGGCATACAATGTTCCCCTCACCGCGGATACCTTGCTCAGCACCTTTGAGAACGGCAACTACACGAATATCTATGGTGCGGAGATCATTCTCAGGACCCCTGTGACGTCCTGGTGGAATGCGACGACTAACTTCAACTTTTTCCAAACGGACATCAATGCGAATAATTTGTCGCAGGGCCTGTCGAATACGGGCTTTAGCTGGTTCGCCAAGCTCAATTCCGACATGAAGGTGTTCAAGATCTATACCTTCCAACTCACAGGCAATTACAATGCGGCCAATGTGGTCGCGCAGGGAAAGGTACTGGCTGCAGGCGGGATGGATGCCGCTGTTAAGCGGGAATTCATGAAGAACAATGCAGGTACGCTGGTCCTCAGCCTGTCGGATATCTTCAATACGGAAGAGTCACGGGTCCAAACGTATTCGCAGGGCGTCTTCTTCCAGGATGCGATCACTAAGCCGGAGACAAGGGTGTTCAAGATAAGCTTTACCTATAGTTTCGGTAAGGAATTGAGCGGCGAGCGTCACAAGGCGGCTACTTCAGAATCGAACGGCTGATCACGATGCGCTGAACCTCGCTCGTGCCTTCATAGATCTGGGTGATCTTGGCGTCCCGCATCATCCTTTCCACGTGGTATTCTTTTACATAACCATATCCGCCGTGGATCTGTACGGCTTCCGTAGCCGTCCACATCGCCGTTTCAGAGGCAAATACCTTGGCCATGGAAGAGCTTAGCGCAAAATCAAGGTGCTGGTCCTTTTCCCAGGCGGCACGAAGACAGAGTAGCCGGGCCGCTTCTATACGGGTGGCCATATCCGCCAATTTGAATTGAATGGCCTGGTGCTGCATGATCTCCTTTCCAAAGGCCTTTCGTTGTTTGGAATAGTCAAGGGCCAGTTCATATGCACCGGACGCAATGCCCAAGGCCTGGGAAGCGATGCCGATGCGTCCGCCCGACAAAGTCCTCATGGCGAATTTGAAGCCGAAACCATCTTCCCCGATACGGTTTTCCTTCGGCACGATCACATCATTGAAAGATATACTGTGGGTATCGCTGCCCCGGATGCCCAATTTGTTCTCCTTCGGGCCGACAACGATGCCGGGAGAATTCTTTTCCACGATGAACACATTGATCCCATGACTGCCTTTGACGGCATCTGTCTGCGCAATGACCAGGTAGACGGAGGCCGAATTGCCGTTGGTGATCCAGTTCTTGACTCCATTCAGCACATAATGATCTCCTTTGTCTTCTGCCGTCGTACGCTGGGAGGTGGCATCACTGCCGGCCTCGGGCTCGCTGAGCAGGAAAGCACCGATATAGAGCTCGCCATTCTTACGGCCCTGGGCCAGCGGGGTGAGGTACTTCTGTTTCTGGCTGTCGGTACCAAATTGGTCCAGTCCCCAGCATACCAGACTGTTATTGACGCTCATGCAAACGCTGACGCTGGCATCGATCTTACTGATCTCTTCCATCGCCAGTACATAGCTGACGGTATCCATGCCTGCCCCGCCGTAGGCCGGGTCTACCATCATCCCCATAAAGCCAAGCTCCGCCAGTTTCAATATCTGTTCTTTCGGAAATTTCTGGTGTTCATCCCTTTCGATCACCCCCGGCAGGCATTCGGTGCGGGCGAAGTCCCTGGCGGCCTTCTGAATCATCAAGTGCTCTTCTGATAATTGAAAATGCATGGAGACAATAAATTTATTGTCCCAAAAATAGGCGAAAGTTGTTTAGCAAACTAACAGTTGGTAGTTTTTTTGTCATTTTCCGCGATCAGCCTTCAATCAGGCTGAGCAACCGGACCGCTGGTAACTGTGTCCAGGATGAACACGCTCACCTGTGGTTCGATAGGTGTACTATAGGGACCCGTGGCGCCGGGAATAATAAAGTGCTTGGACAAATACAAACTGTCCTGACTGATCTTCACAAAATATTCGGAGGGATTGGTCCCATTGAATATGTTATCCTGGGCGTAATCTGTATTGTTTATAGGGGCGGACGAAGTAAGGACCAAAATGGAATCCTGCCATTGCCAGGTCCCATTGGCCCTTTCGCTACCGTCGAGCGAGAGGGTGAAGGTATTGGTATGATTAACAGAATCGGATTCAAAAACGAGTTGAATGATAGAATCCCGCAGAGGATAAGTCGTCCCACCAGGATAGGTAGCGTATTGCCATTGCCATTGACCGGCTATTCCCGAATGGGCGACGGATGTTGTGGCAGCATTCTTTTTGCAGGAGGCAGACAGGATAAGGACTGATAGGATAAAAGCCAGGTGGCTCATTTTCAGGTTCATATTGATGAGTTTCCCTGATTGACAAACTGCCTGCTAATAACGTTGCACCAGGTCAGCCCAATGGCGTATTCGCCTTGCCATCCAGTAATCCTATCGCGGTCTTGAAGATAATGATGAAAAGGCCTGCTTCTTCTTCCGTAAAATTGCTTTCTTCCTCCTCGTCGCCATCGTCGCTGTAAATGGTTGCGGCGGCAAATTGCAATAATTCCGGCTGGCAAAAGGAGTCGATGACAGCCATGGCATTCGTCTCATCGAAACCGTCGTGAAAGACCTCTTCCATTTCATCGAACTCTTCGTTGAAGGCCGTTTCGAATTCTTTCTCCGTGATCGCAGCGATACCCGGGCTCAACTCCCGAAAGCTCAGCAGGATAACGGTCAGAACATAGGCGACATCTTCTCTGGCGTCCGGCATCTGCAGTTCCCTGCTCTCTCCCAAAACATATCCTACAAGAGCAGGCTGCTCTCGCGCGAATTCATCCCATACCTTGCCGATCTCATCCTCATCCATTTGCTGAATCCGGTCATTTACCCAATCGATCGTCTGGTCGGTAATCTGGGGCATTACATTTTTTTTCAAACCTACGGATAATTGTGTAATGGACAATCGGTCGACCGGTTGATTAATTTATGCACTATACGGCAAAAGCCTTATCTTTATCGGCCTTTTTCACGCCGCGCCATCCCCGGTGTGGCAGTGCAGTTATGGTGAAAAATAATCCCAAGATAGCCGTCGCAGTTTCCTCCGAAGTGGGGCGTCTCCGGCGTGTCCTTGTCCACAGCCCCGACAGCGGGCTGGGCAAAGTAGTGCCTTCCAAAGCGCAGGACTGGCTTTTCGAAGACATCGTCCACCTGGATACCATCCGCCGCAAGGAGTATGACTTCTATACCAAGATCCTGCTGTATTTCCTGGACCCTGAAAAGATCCGGGGCCGGCTGGCAGAGATAGACCACGAAGGGCAACGGCGGGCCTTTTACAAACCGGGTGATGAACAATTCTATCGCTCGGAAAAGGTGGTGGAACTGCAATGGCTACTGGCCGATATCCTAACCAGCCATGAAATCAAACTAAAGCTGGTGGCCTCGGTCTGCGCCATCGAAGGCTGCTCCTACGACACACAGAAGGAGCTTCAGCAACTGGACCCCGTCCAACTCGCCAAGACCTTTATCAGCGGCTCGATGAATAATGACCGGATGCTGTTCGCACCGATCCCTAATTTCATTTTTACCCGCGACATCGGCATCGTTATCAATCACTATGTACTGCTGAACAAGCCGGCCAAGAAAGCCCGTACCCGGGAGGCGTTGCTGGCTAAATATATTTTTTTCAATCACCCCTTATTCGGCGACTATAACGACAAGATCATCGAACTGGCCGACACCCACCATCATTTTCTGCTGCCCCGGGAAGGAGATGACCATAAGGTCACCCTGGAAGGCGGAGATGTCATGGTCGTCAGCAAAGACCACCTGCTGATCGGCGTCAGCGAACGCACCTCCCTGGAAGCAGCCCACCAGGCTATCAAGGTGCTGTTTAAACGGAATGTGGTCAAAAAGATCACGATCATCCGAATCCCTAAAAAGCGGGATTATATGCATATCGACACGATCTTCACCCAGATCAAGCGGAATGTCTGGATTCTGCTGGGCACCTTCTCCAAAAAAGCCATCAAACGTGAAGACGAAGACGAAGTGCAACGGATACTGGAAAACAATAAGAAAGAAGACAAACTCCATATCATCCAATTCAGGAAGAAGGATCAGGGTAACCCCGAATATTTCGACAGCCTCGAAGACCTCCTGACCGACATCAGCAAGAACGACCTGGAATGTACCGAAAAAGTAAAATTCATCTATTCCGGAAATAATGAGTTCCCTTTCGATGCCCGCGAACAGTGGACGGACTCCTGCAACCTACTGGCATTGAAGGAAGGTGTCGTGCTGGGATATGACCGCAACGATAAAACGGTAGAGGCCTTCCGGGCCGGCGGCTTCGACATCGTTCATGCGGAAGAACTGATCTCCCGAATGGAAAGCGGTGAGACCGACCCCGACACCCTGGAAAACACGCTGATCCTGATGCCTTCAGCAGAACTGTCCCGTGCCCGTGGCGGATTCCACTGCATGAGTATGCCTTTACACCGGGACAATCTTTGATCATGCAAACAACTTCTCACATCCTGATGATACGGCCGGTGAATTTCACCTTCAACGCCGAGACGGCCGTCAATAATGCTTTTCAAAAGACCCCGGACGCTGTCGGCTCTGACGCCGGCGCACAGCGGCAGGCGCTTGAAGAATTCGACGGCTTCGTCACCCTGCTGCGAGACAATGGCCTGGACGTCACCGTTATTGACGATACTCCTGAGCCTTATACTCCCGACAGCATTTTTCCCAATAACTGGATCAGCTTTCATCAGCAGGGGCTTATCTGTCTCTATCCTATGTTTGCCGTCAACCGGCGGCTGGAGCGGAAGCCCGGCGTCCTCGAACAACTGGGCCGGGCCTTTCATATCGGGCAGACCCTGGACTTCAGTTCGTATGAGCAGGAAGGCCTTTTCCTGGAAGGGACGGGCAGCATGGTGCTCGACCGGGACAATAAAATTGCCTATGCGTGCCTGTCCCCGCGCACAGATAAAGGTGTCTTGCTGGATTTTTGCGCGAAGACGGGTTACACGCCGGAAGTGTTTGCTGCTGTGGACAGCAGTCACCGGGCGATCTACCATACCAATGTCATGATGTGCGTCGCCGACCGCTATGTCGTGGTCTGCCCGGACTCACTGCCTGATACCGTGGAAAGACAACACCTGGCCGCCACCATCCGCGCATCGGGCAAACAACTCATTCCCATCAGCCTTCAGCAAATGGACCATTTTGCCGGCAATATGCTGCAGGTACATAACCGGCAGGGCGAACGGCTCCTGGTCATGTCCTCTCAGGCCTATGACTCCCTTAGCCCGCAACAGATCGAGCAGCTTTCCTCCTATAACAAGATCCTTCAGTCCCCGCTGACGACCATCGAGACCAATGGTGGCGGCAGCGCCAGGTGTATGATGGCTGAGATCCACCTGGAACCCCTTTAACCGGCTTCGTCTTTTCGGACTATAGGAATTTATTTTAAAGTTAATTCCATTAAATATTTTCGTGTTTTATTGTATTAAATTAACTTTAAAGTGCATATTTTGCTACAGTACAGGAATTTGCCCGCTTCAGCACAGTAACCTATTATACGTTGAAAAGAGAAAGTGCGGCTTTAACCGAGACAGATGACTTCTTAAATAGGATGGAAAAAGAAACAGCCTACACTAGTCAATTGAGAAAATTGGTCAAATGGTTTAAAATAACAGGA
>Ga0302325_10002923_pt1 | contig 40923 bp, 33 predicted proteins | sample Palsa_T0_2_FD_201948 | JGI IMG/M metagenome (GOLD analysis project Ga0302325, IMG submission 201948) | Peat permafrost microbial communities from Stordalen Mire near Abisko, Sweden - Palsa_T0_2 | ecosystem: Environmental > Terrestrial > Soil > Palsa > Peat permafrost | place: Sweden: Abisko...
GACGTCGAGCTGGCGCTCAAGCAGATGCTGGAGATCATGAGCGATTCGCTGGCGCAGGGGGATCGCATCGAGATCCGCGGCTTCGGCAGCTTCTCGCTGCATTTCCGTCCGCCGCGCCAGGGGCGCAATCCCAAGACCGGCGAGGCGGTGGCGCTGGCCGGCAAGTACGTGCCGCACTTCAAACCCGGCAAGGACCTGCGCGAGCGCGTCAACAGCGGCGCCGATCGACCCATCCGCGACTGAAATCCCCCGCAAGGATCAAGAGTGTGGCAGCGAAAATAATTCGAACTGCAGTGTTTCCAGTGGCCGGCCGTGGCACGCGATTTCTGCCCGCCACCAAGGCCAGCCCGAAGGAAATGCTGCCTGTGGTCGACAAGCCGCTGATCCAGTACGCGGTCGAGGAAGCGGTTGCCGCCGGCGCTGAGCGGCTGGTGTTCATCACCGGCTCGTCCAAGCGCGCGATCGAAGATCACTTCGACAGCGACGAGACGCTGGCGGAACTGCTGGATTCGCAGGGCAAGCCGGAGTTGGCCCGTCAGGTGCGCGATGTGCTGCCCAAGCAGGCCTCGTGCATCTATATCCGCCAACCCGCGCCGCTCGGGCTCGGTCACGCGGTGCTATGCGCCCGCCCGGCGGTCGGCGATGAGCCGTTCTTCGTACACCTGGCGGATGATCTGATTGATGCCGAGGTGCCCTGCCTCAAGCAGATGGCAGCTACCTATATGCAGCACGGCGCCAGCGTGCTCGGCGTCGAAGAAGTGCCGCCGCAGGACACCGACAAGTACGGCATCGTCGAGGTCGAGCCAGGCGGCGGCGTCGTCAGCCGGATCAAGAGCATCGTCGAGAAGCCCAAGCCCGCCGTGGCGCCGTCGAATCTCGCGGTGGTCGGCCGCTACGTGCTCACGGCCTCGATCTTCGATGAGCTCGAGAGCGTCGGGCAGGGTGCGGGTGGCGAGATTCAGTTGACCGACGGCATCGCCAGCCTCATGAAACGAGAGCCGGTCTATGCGCACCGATTCACCGGCCGGCGTTTTGACTGCGGCAACAAGCTCGGCTATCTGCAGGCGACGGTGGAAATGTCGCTGGCCCACGCGGTGCTCGGCGAGCAGTTCCGCCGCTACCTGCGCGGTGTGGCCGCTCGGCTCTAGCCGGCTTCGCGCCGTGATCTTCGTCACACCTGCGCCGCGCCGGTTGCGCGCCCGCAAGTGGCTGACTGATCGATAAATAATCGCCGTCCGAGCCGTCCGGGCCGTTCAGCGCCGCCGCCGGCGACCTTCAAGAAACATCGTGCGCGGCCGATAGCTTCATCGGACCCGCTTCAACCGGTAGTGGCTGCGCATGTTATCGATCATTGGTTCGGTCCTCGTGCTGGGAAGCGTGCTCGGCAGCTTTCTGATGGAAGGCGGCAGCCTGTTGCTGCTATGGCATCCGAGCGAATTCATCATCATCCTCGGCGCGGCCTTGGGCGCCTTCATGACCAGCAACACGCTCAAGGTCGTCAAGGCGTCGTTTGCCGCCAGCATCGGCCTGCTCAAGCGACCGCGCTATGGCCGCGCGGACTACCTCGACCTGCTCAAGCTGCTCTACGACATCCTGGTGAAGATACGCAAGTCCGGCATGCTGGCGATCGAGGCCGATATCGAGTCGCCGGGCAAGAGCAAATTGTTCAGCGAATATCCGCGCATTCTCGCGGACCATCACATGGTCGAATTCATCACCGACTGCCTGCGCCTGATCGTCGGCGGCAATCTCGATCCGCACGAACTCGAGAGCCTGCTCGAATACGAACTGGAGACGCACCACAAGGAGGCCGCCGAGCCCGGACATGCCGTGCAGAAAGTGGCCGATGCGCTGCCGGGCTTCGGCATCGTCGCGGCCGTGCTGGGCATCGTCAATACCATGGCCGCGATCGAGGGCGCGGACACCGCCACCATCGGCAGAAAGGTCGGTGCGGCACTGGTGGGTACGTTCCTGGGCATTCTCGTGGCCTACGGTTTCGTCGGCCCGATCGCCTCGGCGATCGAGAACCGCGCCCACGACGAGGGCAAGGCCTTTGAAGTCGTCAAGATGGCGCTGGTCGCCAGCGTGCGCGGCTATGCGCCGCCGGTGGCGGTGGAGTTCGCGCGCAAGCTGCTGTGGTCGGACGTGCGACCGAGCTTCGGTGACCTGGAGATTCATCTCAAGGGCAAGAAGAAGGAAGCACCGAAAGAGGGTGTCGCCGCGTGAGCGCTCAGGGCGCGGGGGCGAAGGAGCGGCGACCGATCATCGTCAAGAAGGTCAAGAAAGCCGCGGCCGGCCACCATGGCGGGGCCTGGAAAGTCGCCTATGCCGATTTCGTGACCGCAATGATGGCCTTCTTCATGGTCATGTGGCTGATCGCCGCCGTGACCAAGGAGCAGCGTGCCGCGATCTTCCAATACTTCAAGAATCCGAGCATGGAGCAGGGCAAGTCGGTACGCGCCTCGCCGGGCCAGATGGGGCCGGGCGGCGCCAGCACCAGCGTGATCAACATGGGCGGCGGGCTCGATGCGCGCCGTTCCGCCAGCGCGCTGTCCACCGGCATCGGTACGCCGCACAACGCCGCACCGACCGAGGACACCGACAAGGCGGCGGACCAGGATGCCGCGCCGAGCTCCGAGCAGGAAGCGCGCCGGCTCACCGAGGCCGCCGATCACCGCAAACTCGAATCGCTGATGCAGGAGCTGCGCAAGGCGATCGACATGAGCCAGGCGCTCAGGCCGTTCAAGGATCAGCTGCTGCTCGATATCACCCCGGAGGGGCTGCGCATTCAGATCGTCGATGCGCAGAATCGGCCGATGTTCGATCTCGGCAGTGCCAAGCTCAAGGACTACACGGGCACCATCCTGCACGAGCTCGCGCCCTATCTGAACACCGTGCCCAATCACATCAGCGTCTCCGGACATACCGATACCACCCCGTACGTGGCGCAGAACGGAGCCACCAATTGGGATCTGTCGGCGGACCGCGCCAACGCTGCGCGGCGCGCGCTCGAGGGCGGCGGCCTGGCCACCGACAAAATCGCGCGCGTGGTCGGGCTGTCCTCCTCGGTGCTGTTCGACAAGGACAATCCGCGCAATCCGATCAATCGCCGTATCAGCATCATCGTCATGACCAAGCAGGCTGAGGAGTCGGCACTGGCGAGCGATTCCGCGCCCGAGCCTGCCTCGGACCCGGTCGCACACTGAGGGCGGTGCGCCTACAATCGCCCAATGAGCACTGTGCTGGGCACGATCGGCAACACGCCGCTGCTGGAACTCACGCACCTGGACACCGGCATCTGCCGATTGTTCGTCAAACTCGAAAACCAGAATCCGACCGGCTCGATCAAGGATCGCATCGGCCTGTCGATGATCGAGGCCGCGGAGCGCGAGGGCCACCTGCGGCCGGGCCATGACCCGCGCTCGACCATCATCGAGGCCACCGCCGGCAATACCGGCCTCGGCCTGGCGCTGGTGGCCGCGCAGAAGGGCTACGGGCTGCTGCTGGTGATCCCGGACAAGATGTCGCAGGAGAAGATCCTGCACCTGCGGGCCCTCGGTGCGCAGATCCGGCTGACCCGCAGCGATGTCGCCAAGGGGCACCCCGAGCATTACCAGGATCTGGCGGCGCGACTGGCGCAGGAAACCGCAAACAGTTTCTATGTCAACCAGTTTGCCAATCCCGCGAACGCGCGCGCGCACGAGGCGACCACCGGACCGGAGATCTGGGCGCAGACCGGGCAGATGCTCGACGCCGTGGTCGTGGGCGTTGGCAGCGGCGGTACCTTGACCGGTCTGTCGCGCTATTTCGAGCGCGTGGCGCCGCATGTCGAGATGATACTTGCCGATCCGAAGGGCTCCATCCTGGCCGATCTGGTGAACACCGGCAGGATTCAGAAGCCGGCCGGCTCCTGGCTGGTGGAAGGCATCGGCGAGGATTTCGTGCCACCGATCTGCGATCTTTCCAGGGTGCGCGGCGCGTATGAAATTTCCGACAATGAAAGCTTCACGACCGCGCGCGAGGTATTGGCCCGGGAAGGCATCCTCGGCGGCTCGAGCTCCGGCACGCTGATCGCCGCGGCACTGCGCTATTGCCGGCAACAGAGCCAGCCCAAGCGGGTGGTGACCTTCGTCTGCGACAGCGGCAACAAATACCTCAACAAGCTGTACAACGACAACTGGCTGTTCGATCAGGGCCTGCTCGAGCGGCCGCAACAGGGCAATCTGGTCGACCTGATCGTGCGTCGCTACCAGGAGGGCAGCGCCGTGACGCTCTCGCCGCATGACAATCTGCTGCTGGCGTACCGGCGCATGAAACTGTTCGACGTGTCGCAGATCCCGGTCATGGACGGGGAGCGCGTGATTGGCATCGTCGATGAATCCGACCTGGTGCTGCATCTGCATGCCGATCCGGCGCGTTTCCAGGATCCGGTCAGCACGGCGATGGTACGTACTCTGGAGACCATCGCGCCGAACGCACCTATCGGGGCTCTGCTGCCCATCTTCCAGCGCGATCATGTGGCGATCGTTGCCGAGCACGGCCGCTTCGTCGGCCTGATCACCCGCATCGATCTGCTCAACTATCTGCGCAAGCAGCTCGGCTAGAATGCGGCGCATGAGCGGCCACTCCAGCGACGATCGCGGCGGTGTCGGGGGCTCCCGATCCGGCTTCGGCACGCGCGTGATTCATGCCGGCCAGTCACCGGACCCGAGCACCGGCGCAGTCATGCCGCCGATCTATGCCACCTCGACCTACGTGCAGAGCAGTCCCGGCGTGCATCAGGGCTACGAGTATTCGCGCACCCAGAATCCGACCCGCTTCGCCTACGAGCGATGTGTCGCGGACCTGGAGGACGGCCGGCGCGGCTTCGCCTTCGCCTCGGGACTTGCGGCCACGGCGACACTGCTCGAGCTGCTGGCGCCGGGCGATCACGTGGTGGCCTCCGATGACCTGTATGGCGGCAGCCGGCGGCTGTTCACGCGCGTGCGCTCGCTGTCCGCCGGGCTGGTCTTCAGCTACGTGGATCTGCGCGATCTGTCGGCGGTGGCGGCGGCGATGCGGCCCGAAACGCGACTCATATGGGTCGAGACGCCGAGCAATCCCATGCTCAAGCTCGCGGATCTGGCGGCCATTGCCGAGCTGGCGCGGCGCCACGGTGCGCTCGCGGCGGCCGACAATACCTTTGCCACGCCCTATCTGCAGCGCCCGCTGCAGCTGGGCTTCGATCTGGTCATGCATTCGGGCACCAAGTATCTGAGCGGTCATTCCGACGTGGTCAATGGCGTACTGGTGGTCGGCGAGCGCAGCGAGCTCGCCGAGCGGCTGGAGTTTCTGCAGAACTCAGTCGGGGCGATCGCGGGGCCGTTCGATGCGTTTCTGGCCCTGCGCGGCCTCAAGACCCTGGCGCTGCGCATGCAGCGGCACTGCGAGAACGCGCTGGAGCTGGCTTCGTTTCTCGAGCGCCATCCCAAGGTGGCGCGTGTGCACTACCCGGGTCTGAACTCGCACCCGCAGCATGCGCTGGCACGCGCGCAGATGCGCGATCCGCGCGGACACAGCGCCTACGGCGGCATGATATCGCTCGAGCTCAAAGGCGGCATCGAGGACTCGCGGCGTTTCCTCGAGCGCTGCGAGCTGTTCGCGCTGGCCGAGTCGCTCGGCGGAGTCGAGAGTCTGATCGAGCATCCGGCCATCATGACCCACGCCAGCGTGCCCGCTGAGGCGCGCGCCGCCCTGGGGATCACCGATACCCTGTGCCGGCTGTCGGTCGGGGTCGAGTCGATCGAGGATCTGCGCTCGGATCTGATTCAGGCTTTGAGCTGAGACAGCGGCAGGTGCATGGCCACCTGCAGCCCGCCATCGGGATTGTTGCGCGCGCCGACGCTGCCGCCGTGCAGCGCCGCGACCCGCGCGGTGATGGCCAGGCCGATACCGTAGCCGCCGGAGTCGCGATCGCGCGCTTGGGCGACGCAGAAAAACGGCTCGAAGATGCGCTCCAGCGATGCCGGCGGCACGCCCGGACCGTGATCGGTGACGCGGATGACCGCCTCTTGCTCCGTGCGCTCGACCGCCAGCTCGACCACCGCGCCGTCGGGTGAGAAGCGCACGGCGTTGCGCAGCACGTTCTCGAGGGCGCGAAACAGCAGCTCGCGATCACCCTCGATGCTCGGCGCGCCCGGGGCATGCAGCTGTATACGGATTGAGCGCGGCTCGGCCTCGACCCGCGCATTGTCGATCAGCGTCTCGAGCAGTTCCTCGAGATTGACCGCTTCGGCGCTGAGCCTGCGCGCCGGATCGTCGAGCCGTGAGAGACTCAGGATCTCACCGATGAGCTCGTCGAGACGTCCGGTCTCCTGCTCGATGCGATCGAACTCCTGCTCGAGATTGGCGTTGGGCCGGCGTGCCAGCCCGAGCGCGATCTGCAGCCGCGCCAGCGGCGAGCGCAGCTCATGTGAGACATCACGCAGCAGTTCCCGATGCGATTCGAGCAGCGCCCGCAAGCGCTCGGCCATCAGGTCGAAGTCCAATGCCAGCATGGCCAGCTCGTCGCGGCGCGCGCCGATCAGGCTCGAGACGCGCACTCCCAGATCGCCGGCGGCAATCGAGCGCGTTGCCGCCCGCAGATGCCGGATCGGATCGGACAGATAGCGCGCCAACAGAAAGCAGACGATCGTGCTGACCAGCAAAGTGGTGATGGCGGTGATGATCGGGGTTTCGATCGAGCTGAAGATGCCCAGCGGGCCGCGTCGCAGCCGCAGCAGCGACAGCGCGTAGATCTCATCGCTCGGGGCGATCAGCTGCGAGAGCCAGCGTACGTCGCGGGTATCGGGCGGCAGATCCGGAACCGCGCCGGCCGGCGCACCGCGGCCGAAGCGCGCGCGCAGGAAATCCGGCACATGCCGGCCGAGCAGGTCGTTGCCGTGCCGATCGAGCACGAACAGCCGATCCGGTGCGGCCCGCGGCGACTCGTGCGCCAGCCAGTCGCGCAGACCCGGCACGCCGCTCTCGGCCAGGACGCTCGAGGCCTCGTGGGCGAGCTGGTCCTGGCGGCTCTGTTCGCGCTGCGCGCGCTGATCGGCCAGCCACAGCGTCGCCATCACGGTGAAGGTCAGCACCAGCACCATCGCGGTCCAGAAGCTCACGAAGATTCGCAGGTACAGGTTGCGCATGCGGCGCCGTCAGCGCACGGCCGGTGTATCGGCCACGGTGAAGACATAGCCGGTGCGCCGCACATTGACGATCGAGACCTCGTCGGTGACGGCGACGGCGGCGAGTTTGCGGCGGATGTTGCTGATATGGGTGTCGATGCTGCGATCGTAGGGCGTCAATCTGCGGCTCAACACCTGGCGCGTGAGCTGCTCGCGCGAGACCACAATACCGACCTGCTGCATGAGCACCTCCAGGACCCGGAACTCCGCGCCGGTCAGATTCACGGTCTGGCCGCGAGCGCTGGCGGTGCGGCTGGAAAAGTGCAGGCTCAGCGGGCCGGCATCGATGCGATCGCGTCGCCCGGGCTGCGGTTCCAGCAGCAGGCTGCGCCGCAGGATCGCGCGCATGCGCGCCACCAGCTCGCGCGGATTGAACGGTTTGGCCAGGTAGTCGTCGGCGCCGAGCTCGAGCCCGACCACGCGGTCGATGTCCTCGCCGCGCGCCGTCAGCATCAGTACCGGGGTGGTATTTTTCTGGCGCAGCAGCCGCAGCACGTCCAGTCCGCCCAGCCGCGGCAGCATGACATCGAGCACGATCAGATCAAAGTGATGCCGGCCGAGGGCATACAGCGCCTCATCGCCATCGTGCACGGTGGTGAGCTTGAAGCCCTCTGGAGTCAAATACTCGGCCAGCATCCGGCACAGTTCGCGATCGTCATCCACCAGCAGCACGGCCATCGGCGCCGAGTTCGTGCCGGGGTCGTTCGGGGTCTCGCCAGCGTCTATCGTGGGCTGCATGGGGGCATTGTCGGGGAGTTCCCGGCGGCTTGCCCGAAGGCTTTACAATTCTTGGCAGGCTTGGATTGCAGGCCGTATGCGACCCCTGTGGGTGCGGAACGACGGGGCGGCGCTCGCGGTCATAGCCAGATTCGGTCCGGTGAGGAAGCCTCCACGCGGGCATACTAGCGTGCAGCGCCGCGGCACGATGCCCGGGGCTTGCCGACGTGGCGGATGCAGGAGAAGAGCACTTGAACTCGCAGCGCCGTCAGCGTTGGCGCCGGCCGATGCGGCCGGGCTTACGACTGCTGGCAGTGGCCCTGTGGATCGCGGCGAGCGCGCAGGCGGCCGACCCTCAGCCCTACACGGTCAACATCCCCGGCACCGGCGTCGGTGCGCTCGATGCCGCGCTGCACGCCAGCTCGCAGCTCGAAACACTGCGCAAGAGCTCATCGGTGGGGCCGTTCGCCCTGATCGGGCGCGCCCAGCAGGATATCGAACGGCTGCAAACGGTGCTCGAGAGCTTCGGCTACTACCGCCGAACTCTGAAGATCACCATCAACGGCCAGGTACTGGATGATCCGGGGCTGCCCGATCTGATCGCCGCCCTCACCAAGGATCATCCCGCCAAGGTCGACATCGCCATCGAACTGGGCCCGCTCTACCACCTGCGGCAGATCACGATCGACGGTGACATCAGTGCCGCCGCGCGCACGGCCATGAAGCTGCAGAGCGGGGATCCGGCAGTGGCCGCCCAAGTGCTGGCCGCCCGCGACCGACTGCTCAGCTCGCTGCAGGAGGAAGGCCACGCGCTGGCAAAGGTCGATGACCCGATCGCCTACGAGGATGTGAGCGAACCGGTGCTCGATGTGACCTTCAAAAGCACTGCCGGGCCGCAGGTGAACATCGGCGAGATTCAATTCACCGGCTTGAAGCGCATGCACGCGGCGTTCGTGCGCAAGCGCCTGCTGCTGCACACCGGTGAGCAGTATCGCCCCAGTCGCATCGAGCGAGCGCGCACCGACCTGCTGGCGCTCGGAGTGTTCTCGGGCGTGACGGTACACCTGGCCACCGAGGTGGATGCGCAGGGGCGTCTGCCGCTCACCTTCGAGGTGCAGGAACGTCCGCGCCACGCGGTCACGCTTACCGCGGCCTATTCCAGCGATCTGGGGGGCAGCTTCGGCACCACCTGGTCCGACCGCAATGTGTTCGGCAACGCCGAACAGCTCAATCTGACCGCCAGCGCGATCAACCTCGGCGGCAACGCGACCACGGGCCTGGGCTATGATCTTTCCGCCCAGCTGATCAAGCCGGATTTCCTGCAGCGCGACCAATCGCTGCAGTACAGTCTGGCAGCCCTCAAGGAGGATCTGATTGCCTACCAGCAGACGGCGGCAACCGCGGGCGTGTCGTTGAACCGCAAATTCTCACCGCTCTGGACCGGCAGCTTCGGTCTGAATCTGGAGCAGGAGCACATCGTGCAGGAAGGAGCCGCGTGTCTGCCGCCGGTGCCGAGCGCGGATATTGCAGTCGACTGCGTGCCGGTGCCGCGCGACTACACGCTGATCGCCCTGCCGATCACGCTCAAATTCGACAACACCAAGTTGACCAATCCGCTGGATGATCCGCTGCACGGGCTGCGCGCGGCGCTGACCGTGACCCCCACTGAATCGCTGGGCAATGGCCACGCGACCTTTGTCGTGATCCAGGCTACCTCCTCCACGTACTTCGATCTGGAACAGCTCGGCTGGACGCAGCACGGGCGCAGCGTGATTGCGCTGCGCGCGCTCGGCGGTCTGGCCACCGGGGCGCAGGAGTTCAGCCTGCCGCCGGATCAGCGTTTCTATGGCGGCGGCAGCCTGACCATACGCGGCTACCCCTACCAATCGGTGGGCCCGCAGTTTGCCGACAGCAATCCGATCGGCGGCACCGCCATCGAGGCCGCGGGGGCCGAGTTCCGCCAGCGCTTCGGCGAGCACTGGGGCACCGTGCTGTTCCTCGATGCCGGTGAAGTCACCGCGACCACGCGACCGTTTCAAGGCACGCTGAGCGTGGGTTACGGCACCGGGCTGCGCTATTACACGCCGATCGGGCCGATCCGACTGGATGTGGGCTTCCCCACCAGCCGGCCCCCGGGCGGCATCCCGTTCGTCGAGGTCTACGTCGGTCTGGGCCAGGTGTTCTGATGCGACGCCGATACCGGGTACTGCTTTGGGTGGCGTCGCTGCTGATCGCTGTGCCGCTGCTGTTGGGCCTGGGGCTGTACTGGGCTGGAAACAGCCGTCTCGGCCGCGACTGGATCGAGCGTGCAACGGCGCGGCTAACGGGCGGTCACGTGCAGCTCGCGGGTCTGGGCGGGCACTTTCCCGAGCATCTGCAGCTCGAGCGGCTGGAGCTGCGCGATACCCAGGGGTTGTGGCTGTCGATCGACCGGGTGCAGCTGCAATGGTCGCCGCTGCGGCTGCTGAGCGGTAGCGTGCAGGCGCAGTTGCTGCAGGCCGATCGCGTCGCCATCGAGCGCGCGCCGGCCTATGCGCACAGCAACGGCCCGAGCCGATTTCGCTGGCCGCACACCCAGCTCGATCGGCTCGAGATCGAGCGGCTCGATCTGGGCGCCGCGCTGACCGGCAGCCCCGTGGCGCTGCTGGTTCAGGGCAGCGGCTCCTGGGCATCGCTCGCGCACGTATCGCTGCAGCTCGTGGCGCACCGGCTGGACGAGGTGCCTTCGATCTATCAGGTCACGGCCCAGTTCGACGACAGCCGATTACAGGCGCAGCTGGATCTGCAGGAGGACTCGGACGGTCCGCTGGCGCACCTGGTGCAGCTGCCCTCGATCGGCGCGCTGTCCATCCACATGACGCTGGCCGGGCCGCCTGAGGCGGTGACGAGCACGCTGACGGCGCACGCCGGGCAGCTCACGGCCAACGCCAACGGCACGGTCGATGTCGCAGCGCGCACCGCCTCGATTGCACTTTCGCTCGATGCCAACCCGATGACGCCCCGGCCGGGCTTGAGCTGGCAGCGCTTGCAGCTCACGGGCCAATGGAACGGGCCGATCTCCTCACCCACCACCACGGCGCAGCTCACCGTGGCCGGACTTGCGCTGCCATGGCTGCAACTCAAGAGCCTGTCGGCGCAGCTGCAGGGTCAGGCCGGCTCGTTGACGCTCGAGGGCAGCGTGGGCGGCCTGGTGCTGCCCGGCCGGCTCGCGACGCTGCTCGCTGATTCGCCGCTGAGCGTGCATGCACACATGCAGCTCGACCACGCCACGCATCCGCTCGATTTCAGCCTGGCACATGCGCTGCTGAGCGCGAACGGCCGCTGGAGCGGCGGCGGCAGCGATGGCAACGGCAGCCTGAGCATGAACATCGTCGATCTCAAGCCGTTGGCGGCGCTCGCGGCGCAGGATCTCGAAGGCCGCGGTCGCATCGAGGCGACGCTGCGCAGCCAACCTGCGGCCTGGACCATGGAGCTGTCGAGCGCGCTGGCATTCACCGGTGGCCGCTCGCCCTTGGCCGTGCTGTTGACGCCGAAGACCACGCTGGGCGGGACGCTGACCTTCGATCACAACGGCATCAGACTCGAGCGCTCACAGCTCGACTCCGGCCGTATACAGGCCTCCGTGCGCGGCAGCTACGAGGCCGGCATGCTGGATTTCAACTGGAAGATGGCCTTGCCCGATCTGGCGGTGCTCGCGCCAAGGCTGGCCGGCAACGCCACCGGCGAGGGCCAGGTGCAGGGGCGCGCGCCGCAGCTGGCCGTGAGCGCGGATGTCACCGGCGAGCTGGCCGCGAACGGTACCAAGAGCGGACAGCTGCGATTGACGCTGCGCGCGCGCGACCTGCCGCAACACCCCAGCGGCGCGCTGCAGCTGACCGGCTCCTTCGACGATGCGCCGCTGGAACTCGACGCGAGCGCCGACGGCGCCGCCAACGGCGCGCTGGAGGTAAAGCTCTCGCGCGCGAGCTGGCGCAGCGCCCATGCGCAGGGCGCAATTACCTTGCAGAGCGATTCGCGAGCTGCCACACAAGGACACCTGGAATTGGCCATGGCACAGCTGCAGGATCTGGGTCGAGTGCTGGGCCAGCCGATACAGGGCAGCATCGATGCGCGCCTGGACTTCGATGGCGCGGCCCCGGGCGGACGGGCACATGTGCGTATCGATGCCAAGGACGCGGGCGTGCCGGCACAGCAGCTCAAGACCCTGCAGGTCTCGGGCACCATCGATGCGCCGATTACGCATCCGGTGCTGGCGCTGCAGCTCACGACCGATGCGCTGATTCGCGCCGTGCCGGTGCAGCTGCAGGCACAGCTGCAAGGCCCGCTCGATGCGCTGGGGCTGCACGTCAGTGCCAGCAGCGACGGCGATGAGACCATGAAGGCGCAATTGACCAGTGCGGCCACGTTCAACGAGCAGCGGCGCGAGTTGCGATTCACGGCGCTGGACCTGCACTACCGCGGGCAGAACGCGCATCTGCTGGCGCCGGCAGTGCTGTCCTTCGGCGAGGGTCTGGCGGTCGATAAGCTGCGACTGGGGCTCGGGCAGGGGGAACTGCAGACGCAGGGGCGCCTGACGCCGGCGCTGGACATGAGCGCCTCGCTGAGCGATGTCACGCCGGGGGTGCTGCGCGCGTGGCTACCGAGGCTGGATGCCGAGGGGCGCATCGACGCCGAGGCTAAGCTTGCCGGCAGCCTGAGCGCGCCGACCGGCACGTTTCAATTCAACGCCACCGGGCTGCACGCGCGCAGCGGCGCCGTGCGCGCGCTGCCGGCGGGCGAAGTCAGCATCCAGGCGCAACTGCAGGCGAGCGTGGCGCAGCTGCAGATTCAACTCAGTGCCGGCCAGCGCGTGCAGCTGCACCTCTCGGGGCAAGCGCCGCTGAACCGCACCGCGCCGATCGCTCTGAAGCTCGACGGCACCTTCGATCTGATCCTGCTCAATCCCATACTCGAGGCCAGCGGGCAGCGACTGCTCGGTGAGGCCAAACTGAATGCCGACATGGCCGGCACGCTGGCTGCGCCGCAGGCACGCGGCACGCTGGTGCTGAGCGGCGCCGAGCTGCAGGACTTCCCGCGCGGGCTACACTTGACCAATATCAGCGCGACGCTGACCGCCGACGGCGATCAGGTGCGCCTGCAGCAGCTGGAAGCGCACGCGGGCCCGGGAACCATTTCGGTCAGCGGCACGCTCGGACTGGGCGCGGGCCTGCCGCTGAATCTGAAGCTCGAGGCGCACAATGCGCAGCCCCTGACCAGCGATCTGATCACGGCCAACGTGAACATGAACTACACGCTCATCGGGCCGTTGCGCGGGCGGCTCGATGCCGCGGGCGACCTGCACATCAACCGTGCCGTGCTCAATATTCCTAATGCCCTGCCGCCCAGCGTGGCCGTGCTCGACGTGCGCCGGCCGGGTCAGCACGCGCCGCCGGAACCGGTGCGCCTTTTCCACGTCAATCTGAATCTGGCCGTGGATGCGCCGCGCGCGGTGTTCGTGCGCGGCCGCGGCCTGGACGCCGAGGTCGGCGGCTCGCTGCATGTCGGCGGCACCAACGAGGACCCGAATATCAGCGGCGGCTTCGATCTGCGCAGCGGCACGATCAATCTCGCCGGCACGACGCTGACCTTCAGCAGCGGCCGACTGAGCTTCAACGGCACGGGTGTGAAGAAGAAGATCGATCCGACACTGGATTTCACGGCCACCAACATCGCCAATGGCGTGACCTCGACCTTGAACATCGGCGGCTATGTCGATGCGCCCGTGATCACGTTGAGCAGCACGCCGGAGATGGCGCAGGACGAGATCCTCTCGCGGCTGCTGTTCGGCGTCAGCGTGACGCAGCTCTCGACGCTGCAGATTGCCCAGATCGCCGCCGCGCTCGCGACCATGACCGGTCTTGGCGGCAACGGCTTCAATCCGATCAATGCCGTGCAGCGCAAGCTGCGCCTCGACCGACTGGCGATCAGCGGCAACTCGAGCACCACCACCACGACGGCCACCGGCACCACCCCCGCGCAGGGCAGCAACGCCGGGGCCACGATCGAAGCCGGACGCTATGTCTCCAGCCGCGTCTACGTCGGCGCGAAGCAGTTCACGAGCGGTACTACCCAGGCGCAGGTGCAGATCGATCTGACCAAGAGCCTGAAGGTGCAGACCACCCTGGGAACCAGCGGCGGCACGGTGCAGGGCATCACGCCGCAGAACGATCCAGGCAGCAGCATCGCCTTGAGCTATCAGTTCCAGTACTGAGCGCGACGCGGACCGTGTCCGGTGCCATACTGGGCGCACACACACGGTCAAGGGGCTGTCATGCCGAACAATCCGTTGAATCGTCTCGCGGCTCTGGGTCAATCCGTGTGGCTCGACTACATCCACCGCGATCTGTTCAGCAGCGGGCAGCTGCGCGCGCTGATCGCGCAGGATTCCCTGACGGGCATGACCTCCAATCCGGCGATCTTCGAGAAGGCGATTGCCCAGAGCTCGGCCTACGACGAGCAGATCCGGGCGCTCAGCAACGCCGGGCAGGATGTGAACGCCATCTACGAGGCGCTGAGCCTGCAGGACGTGCAGCACGCCGCCGACGAGTTTCGCGGCGTGTTCGACGCCACCGGCGGTCAGGACGGTTACGTGAGCCTCGAGGTCAATCCGCATCTGGCGCACGATAGCGAGGGGACGGTGCTCGAGGCGCGGCGGCTCTGGGCGGCGCTGAAGCGGCCCAATGTCTTCATCAAAGTGCCGGGCACGCGCGCGGGCTTGAGCGCGATCCGCCAGCTCATCAGCGAAGGCATCAGCATCAATGTGACGCTGTTGTTTTCGCTGCCGCGCTATCGCGAAGTCATCGACGCCTTTCTGGCCGGACTCGAGGCGCGCCTGGCGCAGGGTTTACCGATCGAGGCGGTGGCATCGGTGGCGAGCTTTTTCATCAGCCGGATCGATGCGCTGATCGATCCAATGCTCGATGCGCTCGTGGCCGCGGGCGATGCGCGCGCCAGCCAGGCCACGGCACTGCGCGGCGAGGCGGCGATTGCCAGCGCCAAGCTCGCCTACCAGATGCACCGGCACGTGTTCGCACACGAGCGCTTCAGTGCGCTCAAGGCCCGCGGCGCACAGGTGCAGCGCCTGCTGTGGGCCAGCACCAGTACCAAGGACAAGCGCTACAGCGACGTCAAGTACGTCGAGGCGCTGATCGGTCCGAATACGGTCGACACCCTGCCGCTCGAGACGCTGCTGGCCTATCGCGATCACGGCCAGCCCCAATCGCGACTGCTGGAACAGCTCGATCGCTCGCGCGCCGTGTTCGAGGAACTGCCGAAACTCGGGGTCGACATCCAAGCCGTGACGCAGCGGCTGGAGGAGGAGGGTGTCGCGAAGTTCAATGAGCCGTTCGACAAGCTGCTGCAGGCCGTGCAGTCCAAGCGGGCCGCGTCTCGCCCGGCAAGCGGGGCGAGCACGGCGCCACGCCAGAGTCAGATTCAGCGCTGAGCGGACTGCGCCGGCGAGCGCTACCGGTGCGGCATGAGTGATGTGCACTCGGCAGCACAGCGCGGTTTCTGCTGCGCGCCGCAGACCTATGAGCGCGGCCGACCGGATTACCCGCAGCCGCTACGCGGCTGGTTGAGCGCCGCGCTGGCATTGCGTGCCGGCAGCACCGCCGTGGATCTCGGGGCGGGCACCGGGAAATTCACGCGGCTGCTGTGCCAGACGGGGGCCATCGTCGTCGCCGTGGAACCGCTGGCCGGCATGCTGGCGCAGCTTCACGCGGGCTTACCGGAGGTTTGCGCGCTCGCCGGCACGGCGCAGAATCTGCCGCTCAAGGGCGGCGTGGCCGAAGCCGTGACCTGCGCCCAGGCGTTTCATTGGTTTGCCGATAGCGCCGCACTCGCGGAAATCCATCGTGTGCTCAAGCCCGGCGGCAAGCTCGGCCTGGTCTGGAATGTGCGTGACGAGTCGGTGAGCTGGGTCGCGGCCATCAGCGAGCTCATGCGCCCCTATGAGGCCGGCGTTCCGCGAGTCCACAGCGGCCAATGGCGTCATGCCTTCAGCGCCGGTCTGTTCAGCGACTTGCAGGAAACCTGCTTCGGCTATGAGCACGTGGGCTCGAGCCAGAGCGTGATCATCGAGCGCGTGCTGTCGGTCAGCTTCATCGCCGCTCTGCCGCAGGGGCAGCAGGATGAGTTGGCCGGGCAGCTGCGGGCGCTGATTGCCGCGCATCCCGCACTCAGGGGGCGCGAGCGGGTCGGTTTTCCGTACCAGACTCGCGCTTATTGCTGCACGCGCCTGCCGGGTTGAGGCGGTGCGCGCAGCGCGCAGATCAGGCCCCGTACGCCCGCGTCGATCAGGCCGACGACCTGCGCAAAATCATCGGCTTTGCCGTAGAACGGATCCGGCACGTCGCGCAATGGCTGATCGGGCGCGTAGTCCAGCAGCCGCACCACCCGTGCTGAGGAGTCCACGGGCGAGAGCGCGAGCGCATCGCTGCGGTTGCGTTCGTCCATGACCACAATCCAGTCGAAGCGCTCGAAGTCCTCGGCCACGAGGCGGCGCGCGCGCAGGTGCGACATGTCGATGCCGTGCTGGCGCGCGGCACGCTGCGAGCGCGCGTCCGGCGGCGCGCCGAGATGGTAGTCATGGGTCGCGGCCGAATCGACCTCGAATTCCAGGTCGGGGGCCAGAGCGGGCGCGAGCTGACGAAATACCGCCTCGGCCGTGGGCGATCGGCAGATGTTGCCCATGCAGACGAACAGCACCGCCCATTTACGCCTGGGCGGCGCGCGCGAATCCGGCGTCACTTCACGCTGTAGCCGCGGGCCTCGAGACACGCGGTCTGCGCCCGCAGGTTATCCCCACGATTGAGCGCTCCGGGGCCGGCACCGGTTTGCGATGCCGCCCAGTTGCGGCACTCCTCCCGATCGCGCGCCTGCTGATCGGCGGTCTGGCCGTTCTTGGGGTAGGCAAACAGATCATTACCGCCCGGTGCGGGACCGCCCGGCGCGGATGCCGCCGGGTTCGCGACCTGGCCCGCCGGGGGCGCGACCCCGGGCGGAGGCACGGACTGATAGGCGCCCGCGGGACCGTTCCAGACGTAATACGTGTCGTCCGCATAGTAGTAGGGCACGCCGTTCCACCAGACGGTCGAGTAGTAGAAGGGCAGCGTGCTCAGGAACAGCCCATAACCCGGCCAGCCCCAGCCCCAGCCGTAGCCACCGCCCCAGCCCCAGCCACCGCGCCAGCCGTAGCCGCCACGATAGCCGCCATATCCGCCATAGCCGCCGTGGAATCCGTAACCGCCGCCGAAGTGGCCGACACCGCCAAAATGCTCGGCGGCGACGGCATGGGTCGGAGCACAGATGAGCAAGCCTGAGATCAGGCTGAGCGCCAGGGCTCGTAAGCCGTGTAGTACGGCGCGGATGTTCATGATTGCCTCGTGGTCAGTTTGGCCGTGGAACCAGGATTGAATGCTACCCGTTCAAGATTAAAGCAAGCTGAACCACGCCGTAAATTCTGCATAATGCCGTAAATTATGTCAGACACCGACGGCAGAGCGCGAGGCGGGCGTGCCCGTTCAGCTGCCAGTCATGAACGAGCGTTATGCTGTGGTGCGGTTACCGGGCCAGGACATACGGGGACTATCCAATGAAGTTACGGACAACGGGGATGTTATCGGGGGCCATCTGCTTGCTGCTGGTGTCTTTCGCGGCGCAGGCCGATCTGCCCGGCAAGCATCCGGCATACCTGCATGCGCTGACGGATCTGCGCGCGGCCCGCTGGATGCTGGAGCACCGGGCCGGGGATGCGGCGGTGAGCGCGCAGGAGGATCAGGCCATTGCCGAAATCGACGGCGCGATCGGCGAGATCAAGCGCGCCGCGATCGATGATGGCAAGGACATTAACGACCACATGGGTGTGGATGCGCCGGATGGGCGTCCCGGGCGTCTGCACAAGGCGCTGGAGCTGCTGCGCAAGGTGCACGACGATGTGGCGCGCGAGGAAGACGACCCCATGACGAGGGGCCTGCGCAACCGAGCGGTCGGCCACATTGATGCGGCCATTCAGGCCACGCAGGCCAGTATCGCTGCGGTCAGGAACGGGGCCTGAAGACCGGCTGCGGCACCACCAGTGCCGCCGCCAGCAGCTGCGGCTCGCACAGAAAGCGTCCGACTCCGGGCAGCGGCGTAAACTGCCCGCCCGGATCGCCGCGCAGCGCTGCGCTGAAGCTGCGTTCAGGGACTTGGAACGACAGGCGGATCTGCCCGAACTCGAGCGCCGATCGCTGCCGTGGAAAGATCGCCTTGAACACGGCTTCCTTCGCGACGAAGCACAGCTTGGCGTGATCGATGCCAAGCTGTGCGAGCTGCGCCTGCTGCTGCCGTTCGTCGGCCCGACAGACCATTGATACCAGGCGCGGATCGAGCTGCAGGTCGTCTTCGAGATCTACGCCCACGGCCTGAATGAGCTCGCGGGGCGCGGCAATCGCGAGCGCGATGCGCTCGGAATGCGTGATCGAGCCCAGAAAGCCCGGCGGCCAGATCGGATCACGCTGCGGGTGCGCCAGAATCGCCGCCGGCGCGCAGCCGAGCTGCGCCAGCGCCTGGCGCGCGACCGCACGGCCGGCACGAAAGGCGTTGCGCCGCTGGCGCACACTCCCGGCGATCAGCTGCTCCTCGGCTGCAAACGCGCTGGCGGCCCGATCGCTGATCGGGCACGCGGCCACGCCGCAGCCTGAGGGCAACCAGTTGCGCAGCCAGCTCAGCGCTGCCTGCGAAGCGCAGTGCTCGCTCAGCGCTCCCAATGGCCGGGAGCGTAGTGCCAGTGCGGACCGGCCTGGACCCAAACGTCGGGCACCCAGTGATAGCCCGGCCGCTCTCGTATCCAGTGTCCCTGCACCCAGGCATGCGCGCCACCACGCCAGGCCCAATAGCCGGGGGCCCAGACGAACCCGGCACGCGGCCCCGGCATCACCTCGACTCGCGGCGCCGGCGGTGCGATGTCGATGTCGACGAGGACTGCAGCCGAACCCAGTGACGGCGCCGCAATCGCCCCGGCGCAGATCAATAGCGCGACCCGCAACGTTCTTCCGTTAGCCATGATTACCGTACTCCTTGCAAATGGGCTGCGCGGCCAAGCATTTCTGGCCCAGCTCTGCAGCGGCGCGATAATAGCGCAACGACCCAACGCGACCAAGGAGAAGCATGATGTCTGCGCCGGCGCCGAAAACCTCAGATGCCGATCCCGAGGAGACTCGCGAATGGCTGGACGCGCTGGAGGCGGTGGTCAGGCGATCGGGCAAGGCGCGCGGCGTGTTCCTGCTCAAGCAATTGGAAGAGCAGGCGCGGCAACTGGATATCCTGACGCATGCCCTGCCGTATTCCTCCTACCGCAATACCATTGCGCTGGAGCAACAGGCGGTGCATCCGGGCGATGTCGCGCTCGAGGAGCGCATCACCACGATACTGCGCTGGAATGCCCTGGCGATGGTGGTGCGAGCCAACGAGGCGTACGGCGAGCTCGGCGGCCACGTGGCCAGCTACGCCTCAGCCGCGGAGATCTTCGAGATCGGCTTCAATCATTTCTTTCGCGCCGATGGCGACGGCCATGATGGCGACCTGGTGTACTTTCAACCGCACTCGGCCCCGGGGGTGTACGCGCGCGCCTACCTGGAAGGACGCTTGAGCGAGGATCAGCTCGGCCACTTTCGCCAGGAAGTCGGCGGCCGCGGCCTGTGCTCCTATCCGCATCCGTGGCTGATGCCGCAGTTCTGGCAGGTTCCGACCGGCTCGATGGGCATCGGTCCGATCAATGCCATCTATCAGGCGCGCTTCATGCGTTATCTCGAGCATCGTGGTCTGGGCACCGCCTCGTCGCGCCGTGTCTGGGGTGTATTCGGTGACGGTGAAATGGACGAACCGGAATCGGTCGGCGCGCTGACCCTGGCGGCACGCGAACAGCTCGACAACCTGACCTTCGTCATCAATTGCAATCTACAGCGCCTGGACGGTCCGGTGCGCGGTAACGGTCAGATCATCCAGGAACTCGAAGGACTGTTCACCGGTGCCGGCTGGAATGTCATCAAGGTGCTGTGGGGCTCGGATTGGGACGCATTGTTCGCGCGCGACACGCACCATGCGCTGTTACGCCGCTTCGCCGAGACCACCGACGGCCAGTACCAGACCCTGGGCGCCAATGACGGGGCCTATAACCAGGCGCACTTCTTTCAGCTCGACCCCGAGCTCAAGGCGCTGGTTGCGCACATGTCGCTGGCCGATATTGACGCGCTCAAACGCGGTGGTCACGACATGCGCAAATTGTATGCGGCGTTCGCCGCCGCGCGCGAGCATCGTGGCCAGCCGACCGTGATCCTGGCCAAGACCAAGAAGGGCTACGGCATGGGCGGTGCCGGCGAGTCGCGCATGACTTCCCATCAACAGAAGAAACTCGACCTGGCGACGCTGCGGGCCCTGCGCGACCGGTTTGCATTGCCGCTGAGCGATGAACAGGTCGCGGCGCTCGCCTTCATCAAACCCGCCGAGGACAGCGCCGAGATGCGCTACCTGCGCGCCCGCCGCACCGAGCTCGGCGGTTACCTGCCCGCGCGGCGCGCGGATGCCCCGGCGGTCAAGGTGCCGCCGCTGGCCGGCTACGGCGGCTTTGCGCTGCGCGCCGAAGGCAAGGACATGTCGACCACCATGGCCGCGGTGCGCCTGTTCAGCAATTTGCTCAGAGACAAGAGCCTCGGGCCGCGCATCGTGCCGATCGTGGCCGACGAAGCGCGCACGTTTGGCATGGCCAATCTGTTCCGACAGATCGGCATCTATTCCCCGAGCGGTCAGCTGTACGAGCCCGAGGATGCGGGCTCGCTGCTGTCTTATCGGGAGGCGCGTGACGGCCAGCTGCTGGAGGAGGGCATCACCGAGGCTGGCGCGCTGTCCTCGTGGGTGGCGGCGGCGACGGCCTACAGCGTGCATGGCCGGCGCATGCTGCCCTTTTATATCTTCTACTCGATGTTCGGCTTCCAGCGCGTCGGGGATCTGATCTGGGCCGCGGCCGACCAGCGTGCGCGCGGATTCCTGATTGGCGCAACCGCGGGCCGAACCACGCTGGGCGGGGAGGGCCTGCAGCACCAGGACGGCTCGAGCCACATCGTGGCCGCGAGCGTGCCGAATTGCCGTGCCTACGATCCGGCCTTTGCCGGCGAATTGGCCGTGATTGTCGACCACGGTGCGCGCTCGATGATGCAGCAGTCGGAGGACGTGTTCTATTACATCACCGTGGCCAATGAGAATTACCCGCAGCCCTCGCTGCCGCCCGAGTTGGCCGCACAGGTCATCCAGGGTCTGTATTGCCACGCGCGCGTGCCCGCCGCGCAGCCGCGCGGCGCTGTGCGTCTGGTCGGTTCCGGGGCGATTCTCAGGCAGATCATCGCTGCCGCCGAGGACCTGGCCAACGACTGGCAGGTCTCCTGCGAAGTGTGGAGCGCCACGAGCTTCAGCGAGCTTGCGCGCGAAGCGGCCGAGGTCGCGCGCTGGAACCGCCTGCATCCGCTGCAGCAGCCCAGAGTCTCCCATCTGGGCAAATGCCTGGACGGCAGCACGCCGATTGTCGCCGCCAGCGATTACGTGCGCGCGTATCCGCAACTGATCGCGCCATATCTGAGGGCGAGCTTCAGCGCGCTGGGCACGGACGGGTTCGGTCGCAGCGATACCCGCGCGGCCTTGCGCCGTTTCTTTGAGATCGATCGCTGCCACATCGTAGTCGCGGCCCTGGATGCCGCCTCGCGCCACGGCGAGCTCGATCGCGGCGCGGTCGCGCAGGCGCTGCAGCGCTATGGCATAGACTCGGAGCTGGCGGCGCCCTGGACCTGCTAGCGTCGCAGTGCGGATTCCACGGCCTCGTGCAGCAGATGCATGCCGAAGGAAACGTCCTGGATGATCCGGTTGACGAAGAAGCTCGGCGTGCCGCGCACGCCGCTGTCGCGGCCCCCCTGCATATGCTCGCGAATGCGCTGCAGGTAGATATGATCGTCCAACTCGGCCGTGTAGCGTGCGATGTCGAGCTGCAGACGCTCGGCGTAGCTGTGCAGGTTGGCCGCCTTCAGATGCAGCTGGTTGTCGAACAGCAGGTCATGCATCGGCCAGAATTTTCCCTGGGCGCCGGCGATTTCGGCCACTTCCGCCGCCGCCATGGCATGCGCGTGCACCTGCGCGGCCGGGAAATGCCGATAGACGAAACGCACGCGCCCGGGAAAGCGCTCGAGCAGCAACTTGACCGCCGGCGCCGCCTGTTTGCAGTTCGGGCATTCGAAATCACCGTATTCGACCACGCTCACCGGTGCGTGCGGCTCGCCCATGGCGTGATCGGTGGCGTCGATCGGCAGCGTCAGTTCGAAATGCGTCGGCCGGCTCATCGGCTCATTGTGCCACGAAGCGTGCCGGGTTTTGCGGTGATCGACGCCAGGTGATACGGTCGGCGCATGCGTTTGCAACGGCATGGCAGGGAGTGAGTGGCTATGACTACGCGCTGCGGACATCTGGCATCCATCAAGACATCCCAGCCGCGCACGCGCGTGCACGGCTGCGAGGAGTGCCTCAAGCTCGGCGACAGCTGGGTGCACCTGCGACTGTGCCGAAGCTGCGGGCATGTGGGCTGTTGTGACGACTCCAAGAACCGGCATGCGACCAAGCATTTCCATGCCACGCAACATCCGATCATCACCTCGCTTGAACCCGGCGAGAGCTGGAGCTGGTGCTATATCGATGAGCTGGTCATGGAATTGACTTGATGAACGAGCTGTTGGCCAAGCGCGGTGAGCAGATGTTTCCCAAGCTCACGCCGGCGCAGATCTCGCGACTGCAGGCGCACGGCCGGCGCATCGACATGCACCGCGGCGAGATTCTGGTCGAGGCCGGCGCGCGCCAGAGCCACATTTTCATCGTCGTCTCGGGCAGTCTCGAAGTCCTGCAGCGCGATCAGGCCGGTGGCCAGGTGCTGTATTTGCTTACCACCGGCGATTTCAACGGCGAGATGAGCACGCTGCGCGGCAGCGCGGCGCTGGTGTGCCTGCGCGTGCGTGAAGCCGGGATAGCACTCGCAATCGAGACCGCGCAGCTGCGTGCGCTGGTGCAGACCGACGCCGAGCTGAGCGAACTGATGATGCGGGCCTTCATCCTGCGCCGCATGGGCCTGATCTCCTCCGGCGGCGGCGAGGTCATGCTGCTCAGCTCGCGCCATTCCGCCGACTCGCTGCGGTTGCGGGAATTTCTCACGCGCAATACTCAGCCGTTCCGCGACGTCGAGGTCGAGAGCGACCCGGATGTCGCGGCGCTGTTCGAGCGCTTTCATGTGACCGCGAGCGATATTCCGGTGGTCATTTGCCGCGGCGAGTACGTGTTCCGCAATCCGAGCAATCGCGAGATCGCGGAATGCCTGGGCATGAATCCACAGCTCGATGACGGCAGGGTCTATGATCTGCTGATCATCGGCGCGGGGCCCGCCGGGCTGGCGGCCGCGGTCTATGCCGCATCGGAAGGTCTGCAGGTGCGCGTCGTGGAAACGACCGCTCCGGGCGGACAGGCCGGTACCAGCTCGAAAATAGAGAACTACCTGGGCTTTCCGACCGGAATCTCCGGCGGTGCGCTCGCCGGCCGCGCGCTGTCGCAGGCGCAGAAGTTCGGCGCCGCGCTGAGCGTGGCCGCGCAGGCGGTGCGCCTGGACTGCACTGCCCGACCCTATGCGATCGAGCTGGCGGACGGCAACGTGCTGCACGCTCGCAGCATCGTGATCGCGAGCGGCGCGCAGTATCGAACGCTGGCGATCGAGAATCTGCCGCGATTCCTCGGCGCCGGCGTTTACTATGCCGCGACCCATCTGGAATCCAAGCTGTGCGAGAACGAGGAGATCGCGATCGTCGGTGGCGGCAATTCCGCCGGCCAGGCAGCGGTATTTCTGGCCCGATCCTGCCGCCAGGTTCATCTGCTGGTGCGCGGCCAGGGCCTGGCCGAGAGCATGTCGAATTATCTGATCCGCCGCATCTCCGAAACGGCCAATATCGAATTGCATCCCTGCACGCAGATCGTGGCGGTCGAAGGCGGCGATCGACTGGAATGGGTCAGCTGGCACTGCACCAGCGATCAAAGCACGCAGCGTCTGGCGATTGGACATGTGTTCGTGATGACCGGCGCACAGCCGAATACGCCATGGCTGCAGGATTGCGTGGTGCTCGACGCGGATGGTTTCGTCAAGACCGGCACTGATCTGAACGCACAGGATCTGGCGGCGCGCCGTTGGTCGCTGCCACGCGCGCCACACCTGATGGAGACCAGCCTGCCCGGTGTGTTTGCTGCCGGCGACGTGCGCTCCCAGAGCGTCAAACGCATCGCCTCGGCGGTGGGTGAGGGCTCGGTGTGTGTGCAGTTCGTGCATCGGGCGCTGCAGGAACTGTCGCATCCGGCATAGTGGCTCATGCAGCAGCACCTCGCCTCGTTGTCCGGTGGCGTCGCCGTTCTGGTCGTCATCGTCAATGTATTGCTGGACCAGATTGGCCTGCCGGTGCCGGCATTGCCGACGCTGATCGTGGCGGGAGCCATCGTCGCGAACGGTAATGCGCCGGCGGCCGGGCTGTTTCTGGGCGCCACCGCGGCATGCGTGATTCCGGACCTCGGCTGGTACCTGGCCGGTCGCCGGTACGGCAGCCGCGTCATGAAGTTGCTGTGCCGCATCTCCCTGAGCCCTGACTCCTGCGTCAGTCAGACGCAGTTGCGCTTCGAGCGCTGGGGTGCGAGTGCGCTGGTGATTGCCAAGTTCGTGCCGGGCCTGGCGATCATCGCCCCGCCGCTTGCCGGCGCCACCCGCATGGGGTGGCGCCGATTCATGCTGTACAGCACCTTGGGCGGCGCGCTCTGGGTGATCGCCGGCCTGGCAGCCGGAATGCTGCTCAGGAGGCAGATCGTGCAGCTGCTGCCGCAGCTGCAAAGGCTCGGTTCGATCGTGCTGGCGGTGATCGTGGTGCTGCTGGGGATGTTCATCGCGCTCAAATGGCGTCAGCGACGGCGCTTTCTGGCCACGCTGCGCATGGCGCGCATCAGCGTCGCCGAGCTGTATCGACTCATTGAGGCCGGCGCCGCACCCGTCATCGTCGACGTGCGCTCGCTCACCGCGCGAGCACTCGAGCCGCGGCGCGTGCCCGGCGCGTTATCGATCACGATTCAGGACATGGCACGGCACCTCGAGCATCTGCCGCGCGATCGGGATATCGTTCTTTATTGCAGCTGCCCGAACGAAGCCTCGGCAGTGCAGGTGGCCAGAATTCTGATCAGCAGCGGCTTCAAACGAGTCCGTCCGCTGCATGGTGGGCTCGATGCCTGGATTGCTGCCGGTTACGCCGCCGAGGAGCTGCCCACGGCAGAGCTGCAGTCCGCGCTCTCGACAGCGCTCTCCTGAACAGGCGCGCGCCGGCCAGTGCCGCCAGCCCCAGCAATGTGCCGCCGTCGAAGCCGCCGCCACCACCGCTGTGGGGCGCGGCGGCCGCCGTGACGCTCAGAGTCACCGAGCTCTGCGCCGTGGCGATCGCGTTGGCGCAGGCCAGTGTGTAGGTGGTGGCCCCGGTCGCCGTTGGGGTCACGCTGGCGCTGCCGCTCAAGGCCTGCGCGCCGGTCCAGCCGCCGGAGGCCGTGCAGCCGCTGGTGTTGATCGAGGACCAGGTCAGCGTGGTGGAAGTGCCGAGCGCGACGGATGTGGACGCGAGCGACAACGTCGGGGGCGCGGGCGGCAGCTGCGCCAGCGCCACATCGGCTTGCACGAAGCCGTAGCCGCTTGCAAAGTTTGGGCTGGAAGATCCCATGGGCGCAGCGCTGGCCTGCAGCGCCGCATAGATCTGCGACGGTGTCACGGCGGCGTTCGCCTGCAGCATCAAGGCGGCGATGCTGGCCACATGCGGCGTGGCCGCCGAGGTGCCGAAGAAATTCGGATAACCGGCATCGTTGAAGCACTGGCTCACGCTCGACGCGTCGGAAATGCCCGCGTTCGCGAGCGTGACGCCAAAGAAGGTCGTGTTCACGCCGTCGGGGCCGACGACATTGGGCTTCTGGCGAATCACGGGCGTGGCGAGCGGGGCACCCGCGGCGTCGAACAGGATCGGCGCGCCACCCAGCGAGGAGTAGCTCTCCAGGACCGCCGGCGAGATGCCGCAGCGCGGCGTCTGCGCAAAGAATGCCGCGCCGACAGCGATCGCGCCGGCAGCGCCCGCATGTCCCTGCAGCGTGGAACTGTTGGTCGCGAAGGCATTGATCGCGACCGGCGCGCCATCGCCCTCGAGCGCGAGTTTGATGCGGCCGGGCGGCGGCGAGCCGTTCGCCAGTCCGATGAGCAGATTGAGCGACTCGGCGGCCGTGTTCGCACCCGAATCGGCCGGATTGAAGATGATGAGCACCTGCACCGGGTCGACACCGGTGGCGTTGGCACCGGTACAGGCGACCGGGTTGAGATCGTCGTCGGTAATCCGATCGGCGCCGGACGCCCCCGTTACGCACAGATCGATCTGACTGCTGGCGCCGCCGCTGCCCGGGGCGCCGGTCACGTACGGCTGATCCCATTCAACGACCACGGCGATGAACTCGCCCGGAAACAGCGGCGGAATGCTCACCGGCAGCGCCGTGCTCGTGGTCGCGTCCGAAGTGTCGAAATTCAGCAGGTACTCGCCCGCGTCGGGGGCGCCGGTCGCCAGCGTGCCGAACTTTGGCGCCGTGTTCTCATAGGAGAATGCCGCGTTGTTGCCGGCGGCGGAGAAATACGCCACGCCCTGCGCTTCGACCGCGTCGACCGCCTGGGCGATGAGGCCGTCCTGAAAGAACGGCTCATCAAAGAACAGGGTATCGTCGGCTTCGACCTTGGCGCCGGCCGCGGCGAGCTGGCCGATGCCGTTGGCAAAATCCGCCTCAGTGGTGTCGACGGCATAGAAAGCAAGCGCGGCCCCAGGGGCGACATCGTGCACGATCTGCAGCATCGCTCGACCTTCATCCGTGAACGGCAGTTGATCGGCCGGGTCGTAGCCCTGCAGACAGTTCGCTTCCTGCAGCACATTGACGCTCGCGGGCAGATCGTCGGTCGACTCGTCCTGCCCGGCGTCGGCGAGGAAGCCATTCGGGGCATAGCCGTCGGACCCGCCCGCGAGCACGCCGCTGCCGGGCTGCTGATATACCGCATAGCAGTTGAAGCTGTCGGACAGCACCCCGACGGTGACCCCGCTAGCGCTCAGCGTCGGATAGCTGCTGCGCAGCGCGGCGCTGCCCTGGGCGAAATCGCCTTCGCTGCTGACCACACCGGTCTGTGTACGCGACATGGCAGCGCGCATCGAGTGCAGCTCGGTCAGTGCGCTGGCCGCATCGATCTGTGCCACCGGCAGCCAGCCGCCGACATCGTTGCTGTAGACTGAAGGCTGCTGCAGTCCCAGCCTTTGCAGTGCGCGTTTGAGTTGTTGCGGATCAGCGCGCGTGACGGCATCGATCGATACCAGCGGCGCGCCCGCGATCGAGTCCTGCCTGAAGCGCGCAGCGGGCGTCAGTGCATGCAGATCCGCGAGCGCGTGGTCGGGACGAACCAGCCCCGCATGGCGCGCCAGATCCGCCAGCGAGGCATCGAGTTTGCCGCTCGCGGCGCTCTGCCGCTGCTGTGGGCTGCGGGTTCCGAACGCCCGCAGCGCAGCGCTTCCGGGCAGGGCTGCGGCTCGCATGGCCGGTGCCGCCGACACTGCGCCCGCCAACGCCAGGATGCCGATCAGCCCGACACGCGAGCACATCGTCGTCAGGCTTTGGACGCTCGTGCCGTGAGCTGGTTTAATGGCTGCGGACCAAGATGATCGCCTGCCGGCCAGCTGCCGTGCGCTGCGTACCCATGATTGAAATTATACCTCCGAGCGAAAATGAAATACCTGCATACGATGGTTCGAGCCACCGACCTCAAGGCCTCGCTGGCCTTCTACTGCGACGCGCTGGGACTGCAGGAGCTGCACCGCATCGACAATGACAAGGGGCGCTTCACTTTGGTGTTCGTCGCGGCCCCCGGAGATGCCGCGGCGCAGATCGAATTGACCTGGAACTGGGACCCGGAAGTCTACACGGGCGGGCGCAATTTCGGTCACGTCGCCTATGAGGTCGAGGATATCTATGCCACGTGCGAGCGCTTGCTCAAACACGGCGTCACCATCAGCCGTCCGCCGCGCGACGGCCACATGGCCTTCGTGCGCTCGCCGGACCAGATATCGGTCGAGCTGCTGCAGAAGGGCGCGCGGCTGGCTCCGCGCGAACCCTGGATCTCGATGCCGAATGTCGGGGTATGGTAGGCCCAGCCACACCGGCGATGCCCGTTCAGGCCGGCTGAAACCTTTTACGGGCTGCAGCGAATAAACACATGACACGCCCCGCACACGAGCTGGAATCCATGATGACACTCAGGCACACAATGAATTCAGCGCGCCGCACCATTCTGCTGCAGGCATTGGCGGCCGCATTGACCGGCGCCTGCATCGGCAAGCCCGGGATTGCAGCGGCTCTGGATGCCGGGGACGATCTGGTGAGCGTCGAGCTGTTTGCCGCCTCCGGCAAGAGTGGCGGCGTGGTGCGCGTCGCCAAGCTCGTCAAGAGCGATGCCGAGTGGCGCCAGCAACTGTCGCCCGATGCCTATCAGGTAACCCGTCGCGCCGGCACTGAACCGGCCTTCTCGGGACGCTACGCGAGCAACCACGCCGACGGTCTGTACCGCTGCATCTGCTGCGATACGGCCTTGTACGATGCCAAGACCAAATTTGAATCGGGTACCGGTTGGCCGAGCTTCTGGCAGCCGATATCGGCGTTGAATGTGGTCAAGAGCTCGGACCATAGTCTCTTCATGCAACGCGATGCCATCTCCTGCCGTCGCTGCGACGCGCACCTCGGGCACGTGTTCGATGACGGGCCAAGGCCCACGGGCCTGCGCTACTGCATGAATTCCGTGGCGCTGAATTTTGTGGCGCGCGCCTGAGGCCGCGACCGCATTACCTGCAAGGAGCACAGTCCATGTCATTGACGAAATCGCGCCCAGCCACATACCGCGCCGCCGCGGCGTTGCTGCTGCTCGGCGCTCTCGCGGCGCACTGGAGCGCACACGCCGGCGATGGCGCCGTCGTGGTGGCGCCACCGGCGCTGGACAATCCCAAGGTCGCGGGTCCCGCTCAAACCGTGGTGCTCTCCGGAGGGTGCTTCTGGGGAGTGCAGGGCGTGTTCGAGCACGTGCGCGGTGTGCGCCGGGTGGTCGCCGGCTATTCCGGCGGCGCCAAGAGCACTGCCGAGTATGAGACCGTCAGCAGCGGATCGACCGGTCACGCCGAATCGGTGCAGATCAGCTTTGACCCGGCGCAAGTCTCCTTTGGTGAACTGCTGCAGGTGTTCTTCTCCGTGGTGCACGATCCCACGCAGCTGAACCGTCAGGGACCGGATTCGGGCACGCAGTACCGTTCGGAGATTTTCTACAGCAATGCGTCGCAGAAGCAGATCGCCGATGCCTATATCGCGCAGCTGACTCAGGCACATGCTTTTGCGCGGCCCATCGTTACGCGTGTCGATGGCTTGTCCGGCTTCTATCCGGCCGAGGACTACCATCAGGATTTCCTGATCCACCATCCCAACTATCCCTACATCGTCTACAACGACCTGCCCAAGGTAGAGAATCTCAAGCGACTGTTCCCGGCCTACTATGTCGGACAGCCGGTCCTGGTCAGCAATGTGCTGACGCCGTAAGCTAATCGGCAGAGCCTGGTCGAAGGGGTTGGATGTCCAAGCACTGCTACCGCATCGTGCTGGCCGCGGCGCTGCTGGCGGGCGCGTGCGTGAGCGTGCGCGAAGGCCATGACCCGACAGCCGCGGGCATGACGCCCCAATGCCTGGAGGCCGTGGTCAATCCGGTCAGCGGCCATGCGGAATGCGTCAATCCGGCCGGGGCGGCCGTGCAGCAACCGCATCGCGGCGATGTGCCGTGCCCGCCGCAGGACGCCGACAGCAACACCAACGGGCAGCGCTGCAGCGGCGAATCAACCGGCGACGCCGACAAAGCCGACGATTGAAGCGCGCCGCTGGGGCGCGCCGCCGACGGGCGTTGCGCCGCGGGCACAAAGCCGCCACAGTTCAACGTTCAACACACTCGAGGAGCACGCATGAGTTTGGAACGGCGCAGCGAACAGGCCTGTTTTGGCGGCCGCATGGGTTTCTACAGCCACCGCTCCGATTCGACCCGCAGCGACATGCGCTTTGCCGTCTACCTGCCGCCTCAGGCCGAGCAGGCCAAGGTGCCGGCGCTGTACTACCTAGCGGGCCTGACCTGCACCGAAGAGACCTTCATGATCAAAGCCGGTGCACAGCGGCTGGCAGCCGAGCACGGACTGGCGTTGGTGGCCTGCGACACCAGTCCGCGCGGACTAAATCTGCCGGGCGATGCCGATGCCTGGGACTTCGGCGTGGGCGCCGGCTTCTATCTGGATGCCACGGCGGCGCCCTGGTCCAGCAACTACCGCATGGGCAGCTACGTCAACGAAGAGCTGCCGGCACTGGTGGAGAAGAACTTCCCCGTCAGCGCTGAGCGTCGGGGCATCTTCGGACATTCGATGGGCGGCCACGGCGCGCTGGTCACGGCGCTGCGTAATCCTTCGCGCTGGCATTCGGTCTCGGCGGTTGCGCCGATCTGCAATCCGGTCGCGGTACCGTGGGGCAAGAAGGCATTCGGCAACTATCTGGGCGCCGATGCCGCCACCTGGCAGCAATGGGATGCCTCGGTGTTGATGCGCCGCAAGGCGTATCCGGGCCACATACTGGTAGACCAGGGGCAGGCGGATCAATTTCTGGTCGAGCAGCTGCAGCCGCAAGCGCTCGAGGCCGCCGCGGCCGCGTCAGGTCAAGCGCTGATCGTGCGTCGGCACGAAGGCTATGACCACTCCTACTGGTTCATCCAAAGCTTCGTTGCCGATCATCTGATGCATCACGCCAAGAGCCTGCGCTAGGCGTCAGCCCGCCGCGTGGGTCTAGCGCAATGCTGCGTCAATGGATAACATTGGGGGACAGAAAAAGGGGTTGGGTCAATTACGGCACACAGTTGTAGCGCCGCCGACCCGTCAATCTTCGTTGAAGCCGCTCGGGGGTGCGGCATGAGCTCGATAACTTGATGATAACTGGGCTTTTTCCGTTGTACATCGGACTGGCACGGCGAGTGCTTAAGTCTAAGCTGATAATCCCCACCGGCACTCCGGCAGTGGCGGCGGGACATAAAGACACGATGAGTTTAGGAGGAGAACAGCGTATGGAATCCGTATTTAGGAGCAGGGTGGGGATGTTCTGTGCCGCCTTGGCAATCACGGCAGTTTCCGCTGCAGCGATTGCTGATGAGGTCGCGGACCGCGCCAAGGACCCAAATCTGTGGGCAGCGCCGGGTGGCGACACGGAACTGACGCGACACAGCCGACTGAAGGACATTAACACCACCAACGTCAGCAAGCTGCAGCTGATCTGGGCGCAATCGAGCGGCACGTTGCGAGGCCACGAGGGCCAGCCACTGGTGGTGACGATCGACGGCACACCGTGGATGTTCTTGGAAAGCGGTTGGCCGAATATCGTGCAGGCGCTCGATCTGACCGATCCGGATCATCCGAAACAGATCTGGCACTACAACAAGAGCACGGATCGTGACCAGTCCGCAGTGGCACGCGCCTGCTGCGATACCGTCAACCGTGGCCTGTCGTACGCCGACGGCAAACTGGTGTTTGGTACCCTGGACGGCTTCGTGGTCGCTCTGGATGCCAAGACCGGCAAAGAGGATTGGGTAGTCAAGCAGGCTTGGCCGGATCATGGCGAGACCATCACGCCGGCTCCGATCATTGCTAACGGCAAGGTGATCATCGGCTTCGGCGGCGACGAGTTCGCGGCCCGCGGTCGCGTGGACGCCTACGCTCTGGCCGACGGCAAGAAGGTTTGGGAGTTCTATAGCACCGGCAGCGACAAGGACGTGGGCCTCACGGCCAACACCAACAAGGCGCATCCGGAATACGGCACGGCCGGCTCTGACGTCGGAATCCACAGCTATCCTGGCGATGAGTGGAAGCGTGGCGGCGGCGCGGCATGGGGCTTCTATAGCTACGATCCGGCGCTCAAGCTGGTCTACTACTCGACCGGTAACCCGGGGCTATGGAGCCCGTCTTATCGCTGCGGCGACAAGACGCAGGAGGAGTGCAACAGCGGTAAGTGGGACAACAAGTGGTCCATGACCATTTTTGCCCGCAATGTCGACACTGGCGAGGCTGTGTGGGCCTACCAGATGACCCCGTTCGATCAGTGGGACTATGACGGCATCAACGAGAACATGCTCGAAGACCTCACGGTTGACGGCAAGGCTCGCAAAGTGCTGATCCACTTCGACCGCAACGGCTTTGCCTATGTGCTGGATCGTACCGATGGCACGCTGCTGCGCGCCAACAAGTACGTCACCACCAACTGGGCGGAGAAGATCGACATGAAGACCGGCCGTCCGGTCAAGGTGTACGAGCACTCGCCGCTGCTTCCGAACGGCAATACGCAGGCCTGTCCGTCCGCGATGGGCGGCAAGGACCAGCAGCCGTGCGCGATTGATCCGAGCGAGCCCGGCATGGCGTACTGCCCGACCAACAACTGGTGCATGGAAGACGAGCCGCAGACGCGCTCGCACACCCAGCAGGGCACGGTGTATGTGTTTGCCAACGTGTACATGTATCCGGAAAAGCCCGGCACGACTGGCAAGTTCAAGAAGTTCAACGTGCTGACGGGTGAGACCGTTTGGGAGATTCCGGATCCGTACCCGAATTGGGGCGGCGCACTGGTGACCGACGGCGGCCTGGCGTTCTATGGCGACCTTTTGGGTAATTTCCGCGCTGTCGACCGCAAGACCGGCAAGGTCCTGTGGGAGAGACAGCTGGGTTCCGGAATCATCGGCAACCCGATCACCTACAAGGTCGGTGGCAAGCAGTACGTGTCGATCTGGAGCGGCATTGGCGGCTGGATCGGGTTACCCGTCACGGCGGGCCTCGATCTGAGCGACAAGTTCGGCGCCATCGGCGCAACCGCGATGACCAAGGCGGCCAACCTGGACAAGATCCCGCAGGGTGGCACGCTCTATACGTTCCGAGTCGAATAATCGATTATTTGGAACGTCATAGGTAGTAACCGGCGCCCGATGTCTGCAAAGGCATCGGGCGCCTTCTATGTGGGGACCAGTCCGGCGCTGATCGAGCGGTCGGCCGATTCCTACGCTCGAGTTCGCTAGATGCTGATGGGTTGAACCGTTTGTTGTACCCGGCAGTCTCATTGGAATACAAATACAGTACGCAGGGGCTCGCCTCATGATCAAAACCATCCGTCTGGCCATTCCAATTTTGCTGCTCGGCGCCACCAGCGCCGCGCTGGGCGCCGCGCCGATGGCGGTGCTGCGCGTGTGTGCCGATCCCGGCAACATGCCGTTTTCAAATAATCGCGGCGAAGGCTTCGAACAGAAGATCGCTCAGGTGATTGCCGAATCGCTCGGTACCGGCGTGCAGTACTACTACCGGCCCGGAATCGAGCGCGGTCTGACCCGCACGACCCTGGCCGCCGATGAGTGCGACCTCATGCTCGATCTGACCAGCGATGCCGAGGGGGTGCTGAGCACCTCGGCGCTTTATCGCACCACTTTCGTGCTGGCCACGCGCACCGACCGTAACCTGGATTTCAAGAGTCTGGATGATCCGCGCCTCAAGACCCTCAAGGTCGGCGTCTACCAGACCTCGGCGATCCGTGAGGCGCTGGATGAGCACGACGTGCGCAACAACACGGTCGTTCACTATCTCAGTCACGATGCCGACATGGTCCCGGCCGACGAGCCGGTCTACCAGATGCAGCAGGTCGTGGACGGCCAGCTCGATGTGGCAGCGGTCTGGGGACCGTTCGCCGGCTATTACAAGACCGTCAAACACGCGCCCCTGACCATCCAGCCGGTGAACCTCATGGAGGACGCCGTGCCGATGGAATTCGACATGACCCTGGCCGTGCGCACGCAAAACCGCGACTTCAGGGACCAGATCGAGCGGGCGATGACGCAGCAGAAGGACAAGATCCACGCGATCCTGGTGCAGTTCGGGGTTCCGCTGGTCAAGTGCGACACCTGCCTGATCGACGGCGATCTGCCCTCGCATGGACCCTATACCCAGGTCAACAAGCCGAAGTACACGGGCCCGGCGATCCAGAGCGTCACCATCGCCATGCTGGATGATTGGCTCGCGCACGGCGCCAAACTCAATGTGGAGCTCAACAACGCCGTGATCGCCGATGATCCGGTACGCGTGAGCTACCTGGTGGAAAAGAAGAATGCCGACGTCAACGCGCGCGATCAGCAGGGCTATACGCCGCTGCTCAATGCGGTGCGCAGAATGTCGATCAACATGGTCACGTATCTGGTGGAGCACCACGCTGACGTCAATCGGGCGGACAGCGACGGCTGGACACCGATGATGACCGCGGCATGGGTCGATGACGGCGATCTGGTGCAGTACCTGGCCTCCCACAAGGCCGATCTGAATCTCAAGAATCCGGTCGGACTGACGCCTCTGGGGATCGCCTCGGAATACGGCAAGGACGTCGCCGTGGTGGCGCTGGTCAAGGCCGGATCGGACGTCAACGAAAGAATAGGCAGCGGCTACACGCCTTTGATGCTGTCGGTTGCCGGTCACGCGGATCGATCCGCCAAGGCCTTGGTCGACCACGGTGCTGACGTCAATGCCAGGAACAAAGGTGGCGTGACTGCCTTGATGATCGCCGCCGCCTCCAATCAGGCCGAGATGGTGACCTTGCTGCTCAAGTCGGGCGCCGATCAGGCGCTGCAGGACGATACCGGCAAGACCGCGCTCGCCATCGCCCGCGACAAGGGCAACGATGCGGTGATCAAGCTGTTGCAGCAATCAGCGCCGAATACAGCGCTGAGTTCGGGTTAGGCCACGCATGGTTTCATCGGCGCTTCACAGGAGATAGATGTGCTAGGAAAAGGTCTGGGCGGTTTGGTGGTGCTTGCTTTGGCCGCGACGGCGTGGGCGCAGGATCAGGGCTCCTCGAATGCAGCGCCTCCCGAGCCGACGCCTGCCAAGTGGTCGGCGGCTGATCTGGCGAAGACGCCGGCACAGGTGGTCGAGGCCGCTCCGAAGGGCACACTCAAGAATCCGTACATCGACACCAACGCCGATATCGTTGCCCAGGGCGGCAAGCTGTTCCTGCAATTCAGCTGTAATGGCTGCCATGGCGGCAACGGCGGTGGCGGCATCTGCCCGCCGCTCATCAATGACGTCTGGGTGTACGGCGGCGATGACGACACGCTGTTTCGCCTGGTGACCTTGGGAAGCGTGGAGCTGCAGGCCAAAGGCTACTTCCGCAAGGGCATGGAAAACGTGGTCGCACCGATGCCGCCGTTCGGGGCCCTGATTCCCAACGCCGACTCGCTGTGGAAGATCCTGACCTGGGTGCGTTCGAGCTACAAGGGCAGTCCGTCGTATAAGTACGGCAGTCCCATGGACGCGCCGCCGCCGGAGAACGAATAGCCTGATCTGAGCGCGCGCAGCGCCGCGGAATTTTCCGTTCCGGTGCCCACGGCGCCGAGCATTCGGCGGCCCGCCAGCCTCCACAGCCTTGTGTCACATGTGTCACAAAGTTGTGGCGTGCTCGACTCTAGCGGCTTTCGGGAGTTCCAATATCAGTTGCAATTACAAGCATAAGTAGCTGATAAAACGCGCATTTCGACTGCCCCAAAAGATGGCACACAGGCTGCACTCGCTGTCTTAGGCAGGCATGGCAGGTGTTGCAGCAGCTCCAGCACCGGGACGCGTCGGCGACTGCCCACGATGGCAACAAGAAAATACGGAGGCGGGAACATGAAGTCTAAAGCTGCAGTGGCCAGGGGCGCCGGCAAACCACTTTCGATCGAGGAAATCCAGGTCGACGCACCCAAGGCTGGCGAAGTGCTGGTCAAAATAGTCGCCACCGGCGTCTGTCACACCGATGCGTTCACGCTCTCCGGCAAGGATCCAGAAGGCATGTTCCCGGTGATCCTGGGCCACGAGGGCGGGGGCATCGTGCAGGAGGTCGGCGCCGGGGTCAAAAGCGTCAAGGCGGGCGATCACGTCATTCCGCTCTATACGCCCGAATGCGGCGAGTGCAAGTTCTGCAAGTCAGGCAAGACCAATCTGTGCCAGAAGATCCGCGCCACTCAGGGCAAGGGCCTGATGCCTGACGGCACCACGCGCTTCTCGCAGCAGGGCAAGCCGATCCTGCACTACATGGGCACCAGCACGTTTTCCGAGTACACCGTGATGCCCGAAATCTCGGTGGCGAAGATCAATCCGAAGGCGCCGCTGGACAAGGTCTGCCTGCTCGGCTGCGGCATCACCACCGGCATCGGCGCAGTGCTGAATACCGCCAAAGTCTCGCCGGGCTCAACCGTGGCCGTGTTCGGACTGGGCGGCATCGGACTGTCGGTCGTGCAGGGTGCGGTCATGGCCAAGGCCAGCCGGATCATCGCGATCGACACCAATACCGACAAGTTTTCGATGGCCAAGGCGCTCGGGGCTACCGATTGTCTCAATCCCAAGGATCACGATGGGCCGGTGCAACAGGTCATCATCGATCTGACCGACGGCGGGGTCGACTACTCATTCGAGTGCATTGGTAACGTCAATGTCATGCGCTCGGCGCTGGAGTGCTGCCACAAGGGTTGGGGCGAGTCGATCATCATCGGCGTCGCCGGCGCCGGCGAGGAGATCCGCACGCGTCCGTTCCAGCTGGTCACGGGCCGCGTATGGCGCGGTTCCGCCTTCGGCGGCGTCAAAGGTCGCTCGCAGCTTCCCGGATTCGTCGAACGCTACCTGCACGGGGAGATCAAGATCGACGAAATGATCAGCGAAGTGCTGCCGCTGGAGGACATCAACAAGGCATTCGACCTCATGCACGAAGGCAAGGTCATCCGCTCGGTGATCCGCTTCTGATTTATGCCCAAGCGTCGCACAATCACGCCCTCCAGAGCCGCCGACGCTACCGGCCGACGCGGTGCTCCTGTACCATGTCGGGCGGCATGGACGCCTGATCCGGGCGGCCAGCGGCGAGTTTTGGCTGATCTTTCCCCGGGGGGTCCTGTTCCCCGGCAGCCATTCGTAATACCCTCTATGCTGAGCGGTGGGAAGGCTGTTTCCACGGGAAACGGAGAGTTTGCCGCCGCCGATAACAAAAAAGTCGGAGTGCCTGCGGGCATCGGCGGGAACAGGCTGCCGGAGGGGACAATGCGATTAAGACTGGATAGTCAAGGTCATGCGCGGCTGATCGAATCAGCGGTCAAGGGCTGCGCCGACAGCAATACGATTGGCCAGGTGGTGCGTCGCTCCTGGAGCCGTTGCCTTTCCACCTATTCCCTCGATCCATCGCAGATCAAGAAACCCTTGATCGTCGAACGCAGCGATCTCGAGGCCCGGTGCGAGCGCATCGGCGCCGTGTTGCCGATCGCGCGCATCGAAATGCTTGGTCTGTCCAGGCAGATGGCGCACACGCAATACGGCATCATGCTCACCGATCACGATGGCGTGATCCTCAGTTATGTGGGCGATCCGGCGTTTTCGATGACCGCGCGCCGCAGCGGCTTTCGCGAAGGCGCGATCTGGAGCGAGCAGGAACTCGGCACCAACGGCATGGGCACCTGCCTGATGACGCGTCAGCCCATCGTCATCCATCGCTCCGATCATTTCCTGATACAGAACACGGACCTGACCTGCTCGGCGGCACCGATCTTCGACATGCAGGGCCGCGTGATCGCGGCGCTGGACATTTCCGGCTGTTCCACCGGGGCGCAGACCCATACCTTGGCGCTGGTGGAAATCGCGGCGCTCAATATCGAGAATCGCGCGCTGCTACATTCATGCAAGCCGTATTTCGTGCTGCGTTTCCACCGCTGTGCGGAGTTCGTCAGCACCCCCGGAGAAGGTGTTCTGGCGTTCGACGAGGGCGGCACCATCATGGGCGCCAATCGCAGTGCGCTCGAGATGCTCGGCTATGCGGACCACAAATCCCTGTGCGGGCACGCGATCGGCACGGTGCTGGATGCGCCGCTGGCGACGCTGCTGCACCTGAGCATGCGCCATGGCTTCCGACCTGAACTGCTGGCGTCCCGCGCCGGACATCGCAGTTTGTTTGCGTTGGTGCAACCGCCGGCCGATGAATTCCGACACGTGCCGAAATCGGTCGTGGTCGGCGCCCGGGCCCCCTCCGATGTGCTGGACGTCATGGAGCACACCGATCCGGTGATGATGCGCAATGTGCAGACTCTGCGCCGCATATTGAACCGCGACATCTCGGTGCTGCTGCTCGGGGAAACCGGTACCGGCAAGGGCTATCTGGCCAAGGCCATCCACAATGCCAGCCGCCGTTCGGACAAACCGTTCGTGGCGGTCAACTGCGCGGCGATTCCGGAACTGCTGATCGAAAGCGAGCTGTTCGGCTACAAGCCCGGGGCCTTCACCGGCGCCGCGCGCGAAGGTAACATCGGCCGGGTACTGCAGGCCAACGGCGGTACGCTGTTCCTCGATGAGATCGGCGACATGCCGATGCCATTGCAGGCGCGGCTGCTGACGGTGATCGAAGAGCGTGAAGTGGTGCCGCTGGGCGCCAGCAAGCCGGTTTCGGTCGACATACGCGTCATCAGCGCCACGCACCGCAATCCCGGGGAGATGATCGCCAAAGGCCTGTTTCGCGATGATCTGTACTATCGGCTCAATGGCATTTCCCTGACCATCCCGCCACTGCGCGAACGCAAGGACGCCGCCGACGTGGTGCGTTGCCTGCTGCGCATCGAGGCGGGTGAGCGCACGCCGGTGCAGATTGACGAGGCCTTGGTGCAGCGCCTGGCGCGCTACTCCTGGCCCGGAAACCTGCGGCAACTGCGCAATGTGCTGTGCACGATGCTGGCCCTGCGCGAGTCGGATTATCTGAGCCTGGAGGACTTCGACGAATCCTGGCTGACCGGCGGCCGGAACACGCCGCAGACGCAAACCGATTCGAGCCCGATCGTCGAGGAGGACGACGGCAATGTGCTCAGCAGCGCTGAATGCGATGCGCTGCGTCGAACTCTGGAGGCCTGCAACTGGAATGTCAGCGCCGTCGCGGTGCGATTGTCACTGAGCCGCAAGACGGTGTATCGCAAGATGCATCGCCACGGACTGGAGCGGCCGGATATGGGCCGGGCCAGCCATCACGGTTCCCCCGAACCGGCGCAGGCTCTGGACGCCGAGGAATCGCCGCTCGCCGCCGAGCCGGCAGGCGCCGGCAGCGACTTCGGCGGCGCCTGGCGCGCCACACGCTGAAGCCGCGCCGCACCGGGCGAGCAGGGGCGAGCAACTGTTTACAAATTTATGGAGAAGACGCAATGAGTAACAATCGGTTCCACGACGGCACGCAAGCCATCATCAGCGATCGGAGGTAAAAAAATGGCAATTTCACTTCATCCGTCGATCGACAACGGCATCAAGCCGGGTTCAAAGGATTTCGCGGGCGGAACGCTCACCTGCAAGTGCACGCAGAATCCCGTGAAGGTGTCGATCAAAGCGCAAACGGCTCACAACCACGCCTGCGGCTGCTCCAAGTGCTGGAAGCCCAAGGGGGCGCTGTTCTCGGTGATCGCGGTGGTCGGCAAGGACAAGGTCAGCGTCACCCAGAACGCGGACAAGCTCGCCGTGGTCGATCCCAAGGCCGCCATTCAACGGCACGCCTGCAAGGGCTGCGGCGTGCACATGTATGGTCGTATCGAGAATACCGGCCATCCGTTCTATGGTCTGGATTTCGTGCACAGCGAGCTGTCGTCTGAATCGGGATGGTCGGCCCCCGGCTTCGCGGCGTTCGTGTCTTCGATCATCGAGCAGGGTTTCGACCCGGCGCGCATGGGCGAAGTCCGCGCCCGGTTCAAAGAACTTGGCCTGGAGCCGTATGACTGTCTGAGCCCGCCTCTGATGGATGCGATCGCCACGCACGTGGCGAAGGCCTCCGGAGCGCACAAGAGCTGACCACTGCGGTTGGCTGCACACAGTACGCGTAGCCTCCCGGGCCCTGTCGGTCCTGACAGGACCCGGGAGCGGCTACCCGCTCCCGCATGAGTCTGCTCATTTCCCGCTTTCGCGATGATCCGGCCGCGCCTGCCGTGCCGGTCGCGCCGGCCGTACTCGCGCAGCTCGCGCCGTCGCTGCGCGCGGCGCCGCAGCGAGCCAGGCGTCCGCTCGGCACCAGCCTGAAACTGCGCCTGAGCCTGCTGATCACGCTGCTCATTGCCCTGATGACGATTGCCGGCGGCGCGTACGTCGTGCAGCAGGCACGCGAGGACATCCGCGCAGAGGTGCGTTCGACCATGAGCCTCACCGGGCATTTTCTCGATGCCCAATTGGCCGTGCTGCAGGAGCGCGCGCTCGGGCCGGGCTATGCCGGGCGGCTGTTCCAGTTGAAAGAGCTGCGCGACGTGCGCCATCTGAGCGTGAGCTTCTACGACAGTGATGGCCGGCTGCTCGACAGCAACGAGAGCCAGGGTGAGCGCAAGCCACTCGCGCCGGCCTGGTTCGTCTGGCTGATCCGGGCCTCTTCGCTGCCCATGGAGGCAAGCCGACGCCCGGTGAACTTCAGCGCCGCGACGGTCGGTGAGTTGGTCATCCAGCCGGACCCGACTTACGAGATCGATGAGATCTGGAACACCTCGGCGGGTTTGCTGTTGCTGCTGTGTGTGTTCTTCGTGCTGGTCAACGGCCTGGTCTGGTGGGCGGTGGCGCATGCGCTGCGTCCGGTTGAATACATCCTGGGTGCGCTCGCGGATATCGAGCGCGGCCAACTCGGCGCGCGCCTGCCCGCGTTCGGTCTGCCGGAAATGTCGCGCATCAGCGTCGGCTTCAATCACATGGCGGAAACCCTCGAGCGCCGCGTG
>Ga0302325_10002926_pt1 | contig 40906 bp, 34 predicted proteins | sample Palsa_T0_2_FD_201948 | JGI IMG/M metagenome (GOLD analysis project Ga0302325, IMG submission 201948) | Peat permafrost microbial communities from Stordalen Mire near Abisko, Sweden - Palsa_T0_2 | ecosystem: Environmental > Terrestrial > Soil > Palsa > Peat permafrost | place: Sweden: Abisko...
TTGTTGAGCAGCAGGTCGAAGAATTCCCAGGAGTCGCGTCCCACGTTGATCCACAGGTAGGGCGCGTTGTCGCCGCCGACGCAGGGCAGGCCGAGCTTGCCCACGGCCGCGCGGATGAGCTGCGCGTTCGCGAGGTAGAAGTCGGTTAGGGCGCGCGCCTGCTGGAGGCCGGCCGCGCTGTACACGGCGGCGGCGGCCTTCTGGATCGGGTACGCCACCCCGTTGAACTTCGTCGTGTGCCTGCGGTTCCAGAGGGCGTGGAGCGCCTGGGGCTTTCCGGACGCGTCGTACCCCATCAGCGTCTTCGGGACCACCGTGTACGCGCAGCGCGTGCCGGTGAAACCCGCCGTCTTCGAGAAGCTCCGGAACTCGATCGCGACCTCGCGGGCGCCCTCGATCTCGTAGATGGAGCGGGGGATCGCCGGGTCGCGGATGTAGGACTCGTAGGCCGAGTCGAAGAGGATGACGGCCTTGTTCTCGCGGGCGTAGTCGACCCAGGCCTTCAGCTGGGTGCGGGAGGCGACGACGCCGGTCGGGTTGTTGGGGAAGCAGAGGTAGATCAGGTCGGCGGCCACCTTCGGCACCGCCGGCACGTAGCCGTTCGCCGCGGTGGACTCCAGGTAGAGGATCCCCTCGTACCGACCGTCCACGGACGGGCCGGTCCGGCCGGCCATGACGTTGGTGTCGACATAGACGGGGTACACCGGGTCGGGGATGGCCAGCCGGATGTCGGTGGCGAAGATCTCCTGGATGTTGCCACAGTCGCACTTCGCGCCGTCGGAGATGAAGATCTCGTCGGCCTCGATCCTGCAGCCGCGGCCGGCGTAGTCGTGCTGCGCGACGAGATCGCGCAGGAAGGCGTAGCCCTGCTCCGGCCCGTAGCCCTTGAAGGTCGGGCGGCGGGACATCTCGTCCGTGGCGGCGTGGAGCGCCTCGACGCACGCCGGCGGCAGGGGCTCCGTGACGTCCCCGATCCCGAGGCGGATGACCGGCTTGTCGGGGTTGGCCGCGGTGTACGCGTTGACCCGGCGCGCGATGTCCGCGAACAGGTACGAGGCCTTCAGCTTGAGGTAGTTCTCGTTGATTCGGATCATGGGATTGTTCGTAAAGGGGGGGGTAAGTGGGCCCTTTCGGGCCGAAAACCTTGAACAAACCGCCCGGGACCGCTTTGTTCAAGCCCTCGTTACCCCCATGGACACAATCGATTCGGTGTCGAACATGCGAGCGCTGGCCACCCGTCTCGGGTCCGCGAAGGGCGGGGTGTCGATGGTCCCGACGATGGGCGCGCTCCATGCCGGCCATGAGGCGCTGATCAGGGAGGCCGTGTCCGCAGGCAAGCCGGTGGTGGTCGTCCTGTTCGTCAACCCGTTGTCCTTCGGCTCGAACGAGAGCTTTGCAGGCTACCCGCGAAGCCTTAAGGCGGACCTCGAGCTGTGCGGAAAGCTCGGTGTCGCCGCAGTCTTCACGCCGTCGCCGGAGGAGCTGTATCCCAAGGGATTCTCGACCTTCGTGACCGAGGAATCCGTGAGCAAGCCGCTCTGCGGCGTCTCGCGGCCCACGCACTTCAGGGGCGTCACGACGCTGGTCGCCAAGCTGATCAATATCATCCGGCCGGCGAGGATCTACGTCGGCCAGAAGGACCCGCAGCACATCGCCGTCCTGCGCAAGATGGCGGCCGACATGAGCTATGACGTGGAGTTCGTGGTCGTCCCCACGGTGCGCGAGGCCGACGGCCTGGTTGTCGGCGTGCGCAACCGCCAGATCACGCCGGCCCTCCGGACGGAGGCCGCCTCGATCAACAAGGCGCTCAGGCGGGCGAAGGAGATGGTCGACTCGGGCGTGCGCAGCACCGACCGGCTTGTCGCGGAGGTGACCCATATCGTCGGCCAGCACAACCGCGTGCGCATCATCTACGCCCAGATCGTGGATCCCGTCACGATGGAGGCGATGCGCGAGATCATCCCGGGCAAGACGCTCTTCTGCATCGCGGCCTGGGTGGACGAGGTGAGGCTGACGGACAACCAGCCGCTCTGACCCTCCCGGAATGCCAGAGACGTTTCGAAGGATCGGCATCGTCGGGTCGGGGGCGATAGGGTGCTACTTCGGGGCGCGCCTGGGGATTGCGGGCGCCGACGTGCGCTTCCTCATGCGCGGCGACCTGGCGGTGGTGCGCGCCCGCGGCTCGATCCTCATCCGCGAGGCGGGCGGGACCTCCGCGCTGCGCCCCGTGGCCGCATTCGGGTCCGCGGCCGAGGTGGGACCCGTCGACCTGGCCCTCGTCGCCCTGAAGACGACATCGGCCGACCATGCGAGGGGCCTTGTCGAGCCGCTCCTGGGACCGAACACGGCCATCCTCACGCTCCAGAACGGGCTGGGCGCCGACGAATTCCTTGCCGGGCTTTTTGGCGAGGAGCGGATCCTGGGGGGCCTCGTGTTCATGGCCATCAGCCGGACGGGCCCGGGTGAAGTGAGGATCTTTCATCCCGGGATGGTCACGATCGGGGAGCTGGGCCGGCCGCCTTTGGCCCGCACGCGGGAACTCGCGGAGCTCCTGTCCCTCTCGGGCATGAAGGTGGAGGTGGTCGACAACCTCCTGGAATCGCGGTGGCGCAAGCTCATGTGGAACATCCCGTTCAACGGGCTCTCGATCGCCGAGGGCGGCATCACAACCGACCGCATCTGCGCCCTCCCGGCCCTCGCCGCCGAGGCGCGGGCGCTGATGCTCGAGGTCCAGGCCGCGGCGAAGGCCTTTGGCTTCTCGATCCCCGACGCCTACCTGGAAAAGCAGTTCACGGTGACGCCGCCCATGGGCGCCTACCAGCCGTCGAGCCTCATTGATTTCCTGGCGGGACGGGAGGTCGAGGTGGAGGCGATCTGGGGCGAGCCGATGAGGAGGGCGCAGGCAGCGGGGGTCCGGATGCCGCGGCTTTCACATCTTTATTCCCGGCTGGTTTCGCTGTGCCCCGCGGGAACCCTTCCGTCCATCCCTTGAGGGCGCCGTTCATCCGTTTCCGCCTTCGTTTCGCCCCCATCTCGCTTGCGAACAGGGCCATGTGGGGGATCATTGGCGGATGCTAAAAACGAAGTTGGCGGCGGGATTGGCCGCCTTGTTTCTTTGTGTCGCGGCCTTTGGGGATGTCGACCCGTCGACGATGGATTTATCCGTCAAGCCTCAGGATAATTTCTACCTTTACGCCAACGGCACCTGGCTAAAGAACAACCCGATCCCGCCGGAGTTCACCTGGTGGGGCACGGCTCCGATTATCAGGGACCGCAACACGGAGAACCTCAGGAAGCTATGCGAGGCCGCCGGGGCGAAGGGCCCGGCCGGAACGGGGGTCGAGAAGATGGTGGGTGACTTCTACGCGAGCGGCATGGACGAGGCCGCCGTCAACGCCGCGGGATTCGCGCCGCTCCAGGCGGAACTGGACAAGATCAATGCGGTCGCCACCCCCAGGGACGTATTCCTCGAGGTCGCAAGGCTGGACGCGATGGGCCTCGATGCCGGGTTCAACTTCGGCAACGGCCTCGACTTCAGGGAGAGCACGATGAACATCGCCCAGCTGTACCAGGGCGGCCTCGGGCTGCCTGACCGGGACTTCTATTTCAAGGACGACGACAAGGCCAAGGCGATCCGGGAACAGTACGTCGAGCACGTCTCGAAGTCGCTCCAGCTCATCGGCGAGGAGCCCGCCGCCGCCGCCAAGGATTCCGCGGCCATCATGCGCCTGGAGACCGTGCTCGCGGGGGCATCCCTCACGCGGGAGGTCCTGCGCAACCCCAATGCGAGCTACCACAGGATTCCCGTCCCCGACCTCGCAAAATGGACGGGCGACCTGGACTGGCCGGCGTACTTCTGGTCGGTCGGTGCCCCGCATTTCGACCAGATCAACCTTGCCCACCCGGAATTCTTCAAGGCGTTCGCGGCGCAGCTGAACACGGCTCCGGTGTCCGACTGGCAGGCGTACCTGCGCTGGTGCCTTGTCCGCGGGTTCTCGCCCTACCTGTCCGATGCGTTCGTGAACGAGGACTACCACTTCAACGGCCAGCTCCTCGCAGGAACCAAGGTCATACGCCCGCGCTGGAAGCGGGTGGTCGCCGAGGTCGACGGCGACGCGGGTGACCAGCTCGGGCAGCTCTATGTGGCCCAGTATTTCCCCCCGGGGGCGAAGGCCAGGATGCTGGAGCTTGTCGCAAATGTGAAGGCGGCCCTGAAGGAGGACATCTCGGGCTTGGCATGGATGGACGCGCCGACCAAGGTGAAGGCGATCGAGAAGCTGGACGCCATGGGAGTGAAGATCGGCTACACGGACAAGTGGAGGGACTACACCGGCCTCGTCATCGACCGGGGCCCCTACGTCCTGAACGTGCTCCGTGCGCAGCAGTTCGAGTTCCGCCGCGACCTGTCGAAGATAGGCAAGCCCATTGACCGGACCGAATGGGGCATGACGGCGCCCACCTTCAACGCCTACAACAACTGGGTGAGGAACGAGATCGTGTTCCCCGCGGGCATCCTGCAGCCGCCGGTATTCGGGCTCGGCTATGACGACGCCGCAAACTACGGCTCGATCGGCGCCGTGATCGGGCACGAGATGACGCACGGCTTCGACGACCTCGGGCGCCAGTTTGACGCGCACGGCAACCTCGCGGACTGGTGGAGCGTCGACAGCGCCAACAATTACCAGGCCCGCGCGGCGGCCATCGTGAAGCAGTTCGACGCCTACACGGTGCTGGACGGGCTCCACGTGAACGGGATCCGCACCGAGGGCGAGAACATCGCCGACCTCGGAGGCCTCAAGATCGCCTACGCCGCGTTTGAGAAGACCATGGTGGGCAAGCCGCGCACTCTCATCGACGGGTTCACCCCCGAGCAGCGCTTCTTCATCAGCTACGCTTCCTACTACAGGGCCCTGGTGCGCCCCGAGTCCCGCCGCCTCAGGACCCAGGTGGATCCCCACTCGCCCGAGGAGTTCCGCACCAACGGCCCCCTCTCGAACTTCCCTCCCTTCTTTGACGCGTTCAACGTGCCCGAAGGCGCGCCCATGCGCCGGGCCATATCCGACCGCGTGGAGATCTGGTAACCGCCGCTTATTTCTATGAAACCATACCACTTATTTGCAGCCGCCCTCTGCATCGCCCCGGCATGCCTCGCCGACTTCGACACCAAGAACATGGACACCTCGGTCAAGCCGAGCGTGGACTTCTATGAGTACGCCGACGGGACCTGGCTGAAGACGACGACGCTTCCCCCGGACCACCCGACAACGGGCTCCTTCGACATCCTCCAGGACAACAACGAGAAGATCCTCCACGCCATCGTGGAGAAGGCCGCTTCGGCGACGAACCCCGGCTTCATAGAGAAGATGGTGGGCGACTTCTACAGCAGCGGGATGGACGTCGCGGCGATCGATGCGGCAGGGGTCACGCCCTTGAAGCCCGACTTCGACCTTATCGACGCACTGCAGTCGGCAGCCGGGTTTCCGGCGGTGGTCGCGCGCCTGCACCGCGTCGGGGTCGACGTCTGCTTCGGTTTCGGCTCGGAGCCTGATCCCAAGAACAGCGACATGACCATAGGGAGCACGGGCCAGGCGGGACTGGGCCTGCCGGAGCGCGACTACTACACCCGGGACGACGACGGCTCGAAGAAGCTGCGCGGCCAATACATCGCGCATGTCACCAAGATGCTTGAATTCGCCGGCGAGCCGGCGGCCCAGGCGGCGGCTGATGCCGCCGCGATCCTCAGGCTCGAGACGGCCCTCGCCATGGGATCGAGGAAGGCGGTGGACCTGCGCGACCCCGTCGCAAACTACCACAAGATGCCGATTGCCGACGCGCAGAAGTTGATGCCGCATTTTGACCTTGAGGCGTACCTGACGGGCATGGGCCTGGCGGACAGGGGCGCGATCGACGCCTCACAGCCCGAGTTCCTGACGGCGCTTGACGGGGTCATAGCCTCCACGCCGCTCTCCGACTGGAAGGCCTACTTCCGCTGGCACCTGATCCACGCCAGCGCCCGCTACCTGAGCGCCCCGATCGTCGACGAGAACTTCTCGTTCTATGGCACGACCCTCGGGGGCACGCCGCAGATTCGCTCGCGCTGGAAGCGCATCCTCTCGGTCATCGACGAGGACATCGGCGAGGCGCTGGGGCAGCTCTACGTCACCGACAACTTCCCGCCGGAGTCGAAGGCGCGCGTGAAGGCGATGGTGGCCAACATCCTCCAGGCGCTTCACGACAGGCTGCTCAGCATCGACTGGATGGACGAGCCGACGCGTCAGGCGGCCCTGCGCAAGCTGGCCGCCTACGGAGTCAAGATCGGGTACCCCGACAAGTGGATCGACTACAGCACCCTCGTGATCGACCGCGGCCCCTACGTCCTCAACGTCGAGCGGGCGAATGACTTCCTGGTAAGGCGGGACATTGCGAAGATCGGCAAGCCTGTCGACCGCACCGAGTGGAGCATGACCCCGCCGACGGTCAACTGCTACTACAGCCCCGACAGGAACGAGATCGTCTTTCCCGCGGGCATCCTCCAGCCGCCGTTCTTCGACCCCAATGCGGACGACGCGGCCAACTACGGCGCCATCGGCTCCATGATGGGCCATGAAATGACGCATGGCTTTGACGACAACGGGCGCCAGTTCGACCCGAAGGGGAACCTGACCGACTGGTGGACGCCGGAGAGCGCGGCGCGCTTCAAGGAGAGGGCCAAGGCCATCATCAAGCAATACTCCGAATACGTCCCGGTGGACTCGCTCCACATCAACGGGGAGCTCTCGCAGGGCGAGAACATCGCCGACCTGGGCGGCATCAAGCTGTCCTTCACGGCGTTCGAGAAGACCCCCGAGGCGAAGGCCGGAGTGAAGGTTGACGGCTTCACGCCGGAGCAGAGGTTCTTCCTCAGCTTCGCGAGCATGTATCGCGAGATTGACCGGCCCGAGCTCCTGCGCCTGTGGCTCCAGACCGACCCGCACTCGCCCGGCCGCTACCGGGTGATCGGCGTCCTCTCCAACCTGGACGACTTCGCGAAGGCCTTCGACATCCCGGAGGGCTCGCCCATGAGGCGGCCTGAGGCGGACCGCGTGAACATCTGGTGATGCTCCATTCCGGGCGCACGCCGGTCGTCGGGCGCAGGGTGCAGCTGATGGCGACATGCCTCTGCGACGCCTTCCACGACGACGTGGCGGCGGCGACCGTCGAGGTCCTGGAGCGTCTGGGGTGCGAGGTCATCTTTCCCGAGGGCCAGACGTGCTGCGGCCAGCCCGCCTTCAACAGCGGAGACTGGCCGTCCTCGCGCAAGGTGGTGCGGCACACCGCGCAGGTGTTCGCCGGGTCCGATCCCGTGGTCGTCCCGTCGGGCTCGTGCGCGGCCATGGTCTTCCACGGATCGCTCCTGGAGTTCGAGCGCGAGGAGGACCTGCCGGCCATCGAGGCGCTGGCCCACAGGACCTGGGAGCTCGGGGACTACATCGTGAACGGGCTCGGCATCACGACCTGGCCGGGCCGGTTCGATGGCGCCGTCGCCCTCCACCGCTCCTGCCACACACGGGGAACGGCGAGCAGCGACGCCGTGGCCCTCCTTGTCGGCTCGGTGGCGGCAGCGCGCCTTGTCGAGTTCGGCGAGGGGGAGCAGTGCTGCGGCTTCGGGGGGACCTTCTCGGTCGGCTTCCCGCACATCTCCTCGGCGATGGGGGACCTGAAGCTCGAGCACGTCCGCGCGGCGCACCCCGACGTGCTTGTCTCGGGCGACATGGGCTGCCTCATGCACCTGGGCGGCCTCGCGGCGAGGGAGGGCGCGCCCCTGAAGGCGATGCACTTCGCCCAGTTCCTGCGCGACGCCGCCCTGCGCGCATGAAGACGCAGCAGATCGACCAGTTTGCCGCCGGGGTCAGCGAGGAGACCCGGCACGCCGTCTACGATGGTTCCAAGGTCGGCCACGAGAAGCGCACCAAGGTGCTCTTCGACCACTTCGGGGCTCCCGACCGCCTGCGCCGCCTCGCCGGCGAGATCAAGCAGCATGTCATCGAGAACCTCGACACGTACCTTCCCGCCGTGGAGGCCAGGCTGGCCGCGAACGGGGTCAAGGTCCACTGGGCCTCGACGGCCCAGGCGGCGTGCGAGGCCGTCCACTCGATCCTGAAGGCGCGTGGCGCCACGAGGCTCGTCAAGGCGAAGACCATGGTGAGCGAGGAGATCGAGCTCGACGCGTACCTCCGGGAGCGGGGCATTGAGTCGCTCGAGACCGACCTCGGGGAATTCATCGTCCAGCTGGACCATGACCACCCGTCGCACATCGTGAAGCCGATCATCCACAAGAACCGGGCGCAGATCGCCGCGCTCTTCGAGAAGAACGGCCTCGGGGCCTACAATGACGACCCGGCCACGATCACCCAGAGGGCCCGCCAGTTCCTGCGTCACAAGTACCTCGAGGCCGACGCCGGCCTGACGGGCGCCAACTTCGTGGTGGCCGAGTCCGGGCGCATGGTCGTTGTCACGAACGAGGGAAACGCGCGGTTCTGCCTCGCCGCGACCCGGTGCCACATCGCCCTGGTCGGGATCGAGAAGATCCTGCCCTCGGATGGCGACCTGGCGCTGTTCCTGAACCTCCTCGCGCGCTCGGCGACGGCCCAGCAGCTGACCGTGTACAACGAGTTCATCCTGGGACCGCGGGCCCCGGGTCAGCCCGACGGGCCCGACGAGACCCATGTCATCCTGGTCGACAACGGCCGCACCGACGTCCTCGCCAGCGACTGCCGGGACATCCTGCGGTGCATCCGCTGCGGCGCCTGCCTGAACGTGTGCCCCGTGTACCGCCAGGCTGGCGGCCATGCGTACCGGAGCGTCTATCCCGGGCCGGTGGGAGCCGTCCTGTCGCCGCTCCTGCTCGGCAAGCGATTCCCGGAGAAGGCGGACCTGCCCAAGGCCTCCAGCCTCTGCGGCGCCTGCAACGAGGTGTGCCCTGTCGACATCCCGATACCCGACCTCCTCCTGAGGTTGCGCGACAAGGCGCACACCGAGGGCGTCCCTTCGCCGGGTACGCCGCCGATGGGCGCGTGGGCCCTCATGGCGACAAGGCCCGTGGCCTGGAGGGCGGCCCTCGCGGGAGGCCACCTCCTCAATCACCTTCCGACGAGCCTCATTCCGGTGCCTGCGCTGCGTGCCTGGGAGCAGAGCCGCGAGTTGCCCCCGTGGCGCGGCGGCGCGTTCAGGGCGTGGCTCAAGATGCGGCGCAAGCCCGGGACGGGGACCTGACCCTTATGCCCGCAGACCGCGAGATGATCCTTGGGAAGGTGCGCGACGCCCTGGCGCCGCTCCACGAGCGCGCGAAGCTGCCCAGCTACGACGGCGCCGTGGAGCTCGCGCGCACGCGAGCCGATGCCGCCGACCCCATGGCTGAATTCGCAGCCCGGATCAGGGGCGTAAACGGCGAGGTGGTCCCGGACGCCCCGGCCCTGGCCGCGCTCCTGCGCACGAGGGGCTGGATGCGGGGCTACTGCGATCCGGCGCTCTGGGGCTCCCTCGAACCCCACTTCGGGGAGGGGTTCCATGTCGAGCTCTCGTTCGACCGTGCGCGCGTGGACGATTACCAGTTCGGCATCACGCGCGGCGCGGGCGCCATCGCGGAGACGGGCACCATCATCCTCAATGACACGACGACCTCGACACGGCTGGCGGCGCTGGCGCCGTGGGCCCACGTCGCCGTCATCCCGCGCAAGGCCCTCCACGGCGACCTCATGGCCGCCGTCGCGGCGCTGGGTTCCGACCCCAACGTCATCTGGTGCACGGGTCCTTCAAAGACGGCCGACGTCGAGGGAATCCTGATCGAGGGCGTCCACGGGCCGGGGGCGCAGATCGCGCTCTTCACCGCCTGACGGGCGCTCAGATGCGCTCGTCGACGACGGGATTCGTCAGGGAACCGATCTTCTCGATCTCGATCGTGACGATGTCGCCGTCCTTGAGGAACACCGGCGGCTTGCGGGCGTAGCCCACGCCGTGCGGCGTCCCGGTAAGGATGACGGTGCCGGGGAGCAGCGTCTTGCTGGCGCTCAGGAACTCGATGAGGGCCGGCACGTCGAAGACCATGTCGTCGGTGCCGCAGTCCTGCATGACTTTGCCGTTGAGGATCGTCTTGATGCGCAGGGCGTTCGGGTTCGGGATCTCGTCCTTCGTGACGAGGACCGGGCCGAGCGGGCAGAAGGTGTCGAAGCTCTTGCCCTGGCAGAACTGGCCGCCGTTCAGGCGCATCTGCCAGTCGCGCGCGGAGACATCGTTTGCCGCCGTGTAGCCGAGGACGAAGTCGAGCGCGTTGGCCCGCGTCGCGTTCTTGCACGTCTTGCCGATCACGACCGCGAGCTCGCACTCATAGTCGACCTCCGCGCTCGGCAGCTTGCCCGGGATCTCGATCGCGTCCCCGGGGTTCTGGACGGAATTGGTGCTCTTGATGAAGAGCATGGGGCGCTCGGGCACTCCCTTGCCGCCCTCCTCGGCGTGCTTCCGGTAATTGAGGCCGATGGCGAGGATGTTGGCGGGGACGACCGGCGCCAGGATCTTGCCGGGCTGCACGGCCTTGCCCGTCGCCTTGAAGGCGCCGAAGTGATCCCCTGAAATCTCGACGGCGGAGCCGTCGTTCTGGAGGGCGGCATAGGCGGGGCCGGAGGGCGTCAGGTGGCGGATGATCTTCATGATTGGGATTCGGTCTCGGCGTAGGCCTCCATGCCCACGCAGGAGCAGATGAGGTTGCGGTCGCCGTAGACATTGTCGACGCGGCCGACGGCCGGCCAGAACTTGGAGGCGCGCGTCCACGGCGCGGGGAATGCCGCCAGCTCCCGGGTGTACGGGTGGTCCCATTCGTCGGCGCACACGACCTTGGCCGTGTGCGGGGCGTTCTTCAGGGGATTGTTGACCCTGTCGGACTCGCCATTGGCCACCGCCTGCATCTCGCCGTGGATGGCGATCATCGCGTCGCAGAAGCGGTCGAGCTCGGCCTTCGTCTCGCTCTCGGTCGGCTCCACCATGAAGGTCCCGGGGACGGGGAAGGAAAGGGTGGGGGCGTGGTAGCCATAATCCATGAGGCGCTTCGCGGCGTCCTCGGCCTCGACGCCGTGCTTCTTCCAGCCGCGCAGGTCGACGATGCACTCGTGCGCCACCAGGCCGGAGGCCCCGCGGTAGAGGACCGGGAAGAACGTCTCGAGGCGCCGGGCGACGTAGTTCGCGTTCAGGATGGCAACCTTCGTCGCCTCGGTGAGGCCGTCGGGCCCCATCATCCGGATGTACATCCAGGAGATGACGAGGATGCTGGCGCTTCCCCACGGCGCGGCGCTGACCGCGCCGAGATGGGCACGGCTCCTGTCCGAGCCGAAGGGAGAGACCACCGCGTGCCCCGGCAGGTAGGGCGCCAGGTGCGCCGCGACCCCGATCGGGCCCATGCCCGGCCCGCCGCCGCCGTGCGGGATGCAGAAGGTCTTGTGGAGGTTCAGGTGGCAGACGTCGGCGCCGATGTGCCCCGGCGACGTGAGGCCCACCTGGGCGTTCATGTTGGCGCCGTCCATGTACACCTGGCCGCCGTGCGCGTGGACGATCGAGCAGATGTCCTTGATCGCGCTCTCGAACACGCCATGCGTGGACGGATAGGTGACCATGAGAGCCGCCAGGTCCGAGGAGTGGGCCTGCGCCTTCGTCTTCAGGTCGGCGACGTCGATGTTGCCCTGCGCGTCGCACAGGACCGGCACCACCTCGAAGCCGCACATGCTGGCGCTCGCGGGATTCGTGCCATGGGCGCTTGTCGGGATGAGGCACACGTTGCGCCGGCCCTCGCCTCGCGACTCGTGGAAGGCGCGGATGACGAGCAGGCCCGCGTACTCGCCCTGGGAGCCCGCGTTGGGCTGGAGCGAGATGGCCGCAAAGCCGGTGATCTCGGCGAGCCAGCCCTCGAGGTCCCGGAACAGCTTCTTGTAGCCCCTTGTCTGCTCCTCGGGGGCAAAGGGGTGCAGCTTCGAGAATTCCGGCCAGGACACGGGGAAGAGCTCGCTCGCCGCGTTGAGCTTCATCGTGCACGAGCCAAGCGAGATCATCGACTGGCAGAGCGTCAGGTCCTTGGCCTCGAGCCGCTTGATGTAGCGGAGCATCTCGTGCTCCGTGTGGTGCCGTTGGAACACCGACGCCGTGAGGAAGGAGCTCGTGCGCCCATGCGGCGCGGCAAAGTCCGGGTTTGCCGACGAGGGCGCGGGAAGGGGGGCCGCGCCGAAGATGGCGAGGAGCGCCTTCACCTCGTCGAGCGTCGTCGACTCGTCGAGGGAGATCCCCACGCGGTCGCCGTCGATCCGGCGCAGGTTGAATCCCTTCGCCTCGGCCGCGGCGTGCACCCGCTCGGGCGCGATGTTGCCGACCACCAGTGTGTCGAAGAAGGGCTCGGCGCCGACCTTGGCGCCGCAGGCGCGCAGGCCCGCCGCGAGAAGCTCCGTCAGGAGCTTCGTGCGCCGCGCGATCTTCCTCAGTCCCTCGGGCCCGTGGTAAACGGCGTACATGGATGCCATGACGGCCAGGAGCACCTGGGCCGTGCAGATGTTGGACGTGGCCTTGTCCCGGCGGATGTGCTGCTCGCGCGTGCCGAGGGCGAGCCGCATCGCGGGATCGCCCTGCGCGTCCCTCGAGACCCCGACCAGGCGTCCCGGCATCTGGCGCTTGAAGGCGTCCTTCGTGGCGAGGAACCCGGCGTGCGGGCCGCCGAACCCCAGGGGCACGCCGTAGCGCTGGGACGTGCCCACGGCGACATCCGCCCCGAACTCGCCCGGCGGGCGCAGGAGCGCCAGGGCGAGGAGGTCGGCGGCCACGATGCAGAACGCGCCGACGGCGTGGGCCTGCTCGAAGAAGGAGGTGAAGTCGCCGACAGCACCCCAGGTGTCGGGATACTGGACGAGGACGCCGAAGCAGCCCGCCGTCGGCGTGAACGAGCGGTGGTCGCCCGTCGTCACCTCGATGCCGAGCGGCTTGGCGCGCGTGCGCACGATGTCGATCGTCTGGGGATGGCAGGCGTCGGAGACAAAGAAGGTGCGGTGGGCCGAGGCGTCCCCCTCCTTCAGGCGGTGGCACATCATCATGGCCTCCGCCGCGGCGGTGCCCTCGTCGAGCATCGAGGCGCCGGCGATCTCGAGGCCCGTCAGGTCGCAGACCATCGTCTGGAAATTGAGCAGCGCCTCGAGGCGCCCCTGCGAGATCTCGGCCTGGTACGGCGTGTAGGCCGTGTACCAGGCGGGGTTCTCGAGGATCGTCCGCTGGATGACGCCCGGCACCAGCGTGTCGCTGTAGCCCATCCCGATGAAGTTCCGGAATACCCTGTTGTCGGAGGCGAGGGCATGCAGCTCCGCGAGTGAGGCACTTTCCCCGGTCGCGGCGGGCAGGCTGAGCGGGCCGCGGCGGATGTGCGGGGGGACAGCCGCGTCGATCAGGGCGTCGAGGCTCGGGAACCCGAGGTCCACGAGCATGGCCGCGGTGTCGGCGCTGTTGTCGCCCAGGTGGCGGCGGGCGAAGGAGTCGGTGGGATCCGCGAGGTCGCTGGACGAGGACATGTGGTGAAAACGTAGGCGGCACCGGTGGGCGCGCAACCGTGTTTTCCCGAAGAGAGGCGCTGTTTGATTCCTGGGCCAACTTGGCCTAATAGGAGGGATTGAAGGCGACCAAGGAGCATTCCACACGGCAGGCGAGAGCGGCCCATGTCGACAAGGTCCTGGAGGGCCTTTACCCGGAAACCCCGATCCCTCTGGACCACAAGGATGCCTACACACTGCTCGTGGCGGTGGTCCTGTCCGCCCAGTGCACGGACAAGCGGGTGAACCTCGTGACGCCCCAGCTTTTCGCGCTCGCCGACACCCCGGAGAAGATGACCGGGATCCCCGTGGCCGAGATCCAGAGGATCATCCGGCCCTGCGGCCTCTCGCCCCAGAAGGCGCGCGCGATTTCCGGACTTTCGAAGCTCATCGTGGAGAGGCACGCCGGCAAGGTGCCCGGCACCTTCGAGGAACTGGAGGCGCTGCCCGGGGTGGGCCACAAGACGGCCAGCGTCGTCATGGCGCAGGCCTTTGGCATGCCCGCCTTCCCGGTCGACACCCATATCCACCGGCTCGCCAAGCGGTGGCGCCTCTCGTCGGGCAGGAATGTCGTCCAGACCGAGCGCGACCTCAAGGCCCTGTTTCCCGAGTCCCGTTGGAACAAGCTGCACCTGAGGATCATCTACTTCGGGCGCGAGCACTGCACGGCCCGCGGGTGCGACGGCCACACCTGCATGATTTGCTCTTGCTTCAACCCGCGGCGCGGGTCTAGCTGACCGTTCTCTTGTTCGGGCTGTAGCGTAGCCTGGTAGCGCGCTTGCATGGGGTGCAAGAGGTCGAGAGTTCGAATCTCTCCAGCCCGACCATTTTCCCCTCCGCGAAGCGGATTGCCATGGCCCGTTGGGAGTCTTCACCCAACCCGTGTTCCGGCGCTGGCGACGGTTTGCGAAGGGCACCCAAATCCCCGGATTTGCCGGAATGCCCTATTGGCCGATATACGCACAAGACATTTATAGCCAATGCGATGCTTGACGATCACGCCGGGTTGGCACGGTGCGGGCAGCATAACGGCCGATGAAGCCCACCCCGCCCAAGAGGATACTCCGGATCCTGGCCTGCGCCATGGGGGCCGCGGTGATTGCCTCATCCGTCCGCGCTGACGACGAGCTCAAGGGTGTCACGGCCGTCTCGGCGAAGGTTAGTCCTGGTTATGCCCGCAAGAAGATGCCCGACGGGAGTTTTAAGCCCGAATATTACGCCTTCGGCGACGGGGGCCACTGGACCGGCCAGATCAGCGACGAGACGATCGACAACCTGAAGTTCCTCGACGTCGCTCATGTGATCGCGGTGCCCCTGGCCGAGAGAAAATACCTTCCCGCAAGGGATCCCGGGAAGACCGACCTGCTGATCATGCTCTACTGGGGGACGACCGCGGTGCCCGAAGCCTCCTCAAACTCGATGGCCTACGAGGAGGTGAGGAAGGCCATGAACGACCTGGGAACCCCCAAGGCGGGCCAGAACATCCACTCGCTCGGCAGCGGAAACTCAAAGCAGACGATGAATATGAGCGACGGCCAGCTCGCCGCGTGGTCCGCCGCGGTGACGATGATGAACATGGTGAACCAGGAGCGCGCCCGCGAGGATTTCACGAACGCGATGATGATCGGCTACGACACAGCCGGCCTCATCGGGACCGAGCACGGGCTGTTCGTCCGCGGCACCGCGTTCAACTGGGAGAGGCAGGACCTGGTCAATGAGATCGAGGAGAACCGGTACTTCGTCGTGCTGATGGCCTACGACTTCCCGCTTCTATGGGGCAAGAAGCAGCACAAGCTGCTCTGGGAAACCCGGTTCAGCGTGAGCGAGGTCCACAACCAGTTCGACAAGGCTCTGCCGCTCATGGCGCGCTACGCGTCGCAGTATTTCGGCGAGCCCAGCAACGGGCTTGTCAGGACGCGCGTGCCGAATGGCCAGGTCGACATCGGAACGCCGACGCTCATCGAGCTGCTGGACCAGAAGAAGTGAGGCGGCCCGAGGGCGCTGGCTCACCACCAATTGATCCTGATGATATCCAGCTCGAACTGCGGCGGCCCGGGTCCGCTCCCGTAATTCTTGTGCTTCCATAGCCCGAGGTCGATGGTCACCGGCCCGACCGAGAACGTCTTCATAAGGCCGCCGGTCACCATGTGGAACTTGGCGGCTTCGGCATCCCACGCCGCCTGGTCGATCGCCACGGCTGCCTCGCGCTCCCGGTTTCCCCGTACCTCGAAGGGAGCGAGCACGGTCACGGCGCCGTAGACGGAGGCGGGCACGTCGCCGGACCCCGCGTAGGATGCGGGGTCGTAGCGGAAGCTCTTGCGGAGGGCGCCGCTCACATCGTCATTGCCGCGGGCAGGAAGAGGGAAGGCGATGGCGGTCGTCAGGATTCCGACGGCTCCGGGTGAACCGGGCCGATATCCGGGCACCGATATCAGCTCGACTTGCGGTACCGACAAGAGGAAACCGGTCGAAGTTGTGGCCAGGCGCGGCGCCGAGAATGCCGCAGGCGAATCCGGCTCGGCCATGAGCGGGTCGGGTGCCAGCACGAGGAAGACACACAGGTAGCCTTTCATGGGCTTGGGGGCGCCCGGATGGGACCGCCCGGCACCCTCGAAGTTCCTCCCCCGAACCGAATGCCTGTCGGTTGCTTCAGAGGTGCTGGTTGAAGAACTCGATCACCCGCTGCTCCTCGCGGACCCTGACCTCGGACGACTTGGTCGCGGCCATGTGGGTCCCGAGCATCGGGAGGAAGTCAAAGTGCTTTCCCGCGAGGAAGAGCGCGTCGCTCAACTCGACGCTGTGCTGGAAGTAGACGTTGTCGTCGGTCAGTCCGTGGATGATGAGGAGCGGCGCCGAGAGGCCGGCCGCGTACGTGAGCACGCTGCTCGCCTTGTAGCCCTCGGGGTTTTCCTGGGGCAGGCCGATGTAGTGCTCCGTGTAGTGGGTGTCGTAGTTTTCCCAGGTGACGACGGGGGCGCCGGCGACGCCGGCCTTGAAGACATCGGGCCGGCGGAGGACCGCCATCGCGCTGAAGTACCCGCCGAACGACCAACCCGTGACGCCGACGCGGGTCATGTCCATCTCCGGGTAGGCATTGCCGAGCGCCTTCAGGCCCTCGACCTGGTCGTGCAGGGCAAGGTCGATGAAGTTTCCCCTCATCAGGCGCTGCCAGTCGTGCCCTCGCAGCGTCGTGCCGCGCCCGTCGAGCCTCACGACGATGTAGCCCTGGTCCGCCATCCACTGGTCGCTGAAGTAGGCGCGGGCGTTCGACGTCACGTAGGTGGTCTGGGGTCCGCCATAGGCGGAAAGGATGACCGGGTATTTCCGGCCGGGCGTGAAGGCGAGCGGGCGAAGGACCGCTGCATAAAAGGAGGGATCTCCCGTGGTCCGCGTGAGCTCCACTCCTGGCATCACGCGCGGGGTCTCGGCGACGGAAGGCAGGCGGGCCTTCTGGGACCCGTCCGCCCCGAGGACGTCCGCGCCCTGTGTGCCGTCGATGAGGCTGAATTCGTGGACCAAGGTATGCCCGTCCTCCGAAAGCGTGGCACCGTGCTCCCCGTGGGCTTGCGTCATCTGGGTCCCGTCGCCCCCTGCCAGCGGAAACCGCCACAGCTGCGTTTCCGTCGGGTTGTCGCACCCGAGGACGTAGACGACTCCGCCCGCCTCGTCAGTGCCGACGAGCGACCGGTAGCCGAGTCCCGTCGGCGTCAATGCCCTGACCAGGGCCCCCGTGGCATCGTGGAGCTCAAGCTGCCACGCGCCGCGCCGCTCCGTCGACCAGAGGAACTGGGTGGCGCCCTTCAGCCAATGGGGCAGCCCCGGTTCGACGAGGTTGAGCCACGCCGCGTCGCTCTCCGAAAGCAGCTCGCGGCTCGTTCCACCCGAGGGATCGAAGGCGAGCAGGCGCTCGTTCTGCTGGTGCCTGTCCTCGACGAGCACCGTGAGCGGGGCACCCGGTTCCTTCCATTCGACCCGCGCCATGTAGGGATACTTCTCGTTGTCCCAGCGAACCCACTGCGTCGGGCCGCCGTCCCGCGCCACGACGCCGAGGCGCACCTTGGCGTTCGCGGCGCCCGCGTGGGGGTAGGCGGCCCGCAGGGGCGGCGCGGCGGGATTGAGCGGGTCGACGATGTACCGGACCTCGACCCTCGATTCGTCGGTTTCCTGGTAGGCGAGAAACCTGGAGTCGGGCGACCACCAGAAACCGTCGAAGCGGTTCATCTCCTCCTGGGCGATGAACTCGGCTGTGGCGTGCCTCAGGGTCTGCGTGGCTCCGCTCGTGATCGGGTGCGCCGTGAGCGTGGCCAGGTCGATGACGTTGAGTTCGCCCTGCCCGACGGCCGCCACATACGCGCCGTCGGGGGAAAAATGCGGCGAGATCCACCCGTCGCCCGGAAGGGCGGCTATCTTGTGGTCGACTCGCCCGACGACAAAGAGCTTTCCCGAGAGCGCCGCGAGCACATGCGAGCCGTCCCTGCTCAATTCGAACTCGGTGAACCCGTGAAGCGCATCGCGCGTGCGTTCCCTGTGGGCCCGTTCCTCGGGGGACAGGACCTCGTTCGCGCCGTTCAAGAGTTGCTGCGGCGTCACGAGCTCGGCCTCGGTCTTCGACGCAACGTCGAAGGTGTACAGGCGCAGGACCGTGTCCCTGGGGCCCCCGCGCAGGAACACGACGGCGGAGCCATCGGGCGTCAGCTTTGGCGATCGCGGGAAGCCGAGCGAATAGCTGCGGGTCTCGGCAATGTCCCTGGAATAGACCAGGCTTGGGTCCTCGGCCTCCACCGCGAGCCAGCCGGAGGCGAGGGCGGCGAGGAACAGCAGGGGGCACCGAAGCATGCCCTAGCGAATATCCCGGCAGACGCCGGAGTCGAGGCTCCGGTCAGGAGCCCCGGCTCTCGGCGCTGACGACGCAGTAGGCCGGCGAGCGCGAACGGACCGGCGGCCATTCCCCGATGGGGATCCAGCGTGCCCTCGCGACGTCGCCGCGGATGCAGGCGGCGCAGCTTCCCGGGTCGTCGGCCCGGCGAGGCTTGATCCGGACCAGCCTCGCGGGCCGGTCAGGGTCGAGCAGCACGAGGTTCGCGCCCGCGCGGAACTGGAGGATCGTGTGCCCGTGAACGCCATCGGGGAGGTTGACATAGTAGGAGAGCAGGCGCGGCTCCGAGGCCGCGAGGCCGGACTCCATTCGCTCGCGCAGGAGGGCGACGCTTTCAATGAAGCACCCGTTCGGAATGCGGCCCTGTTTCGCGCCGAGCACGGCCCGCGACTCCACGAACTCCCACCTCCCGAAGCCGGGATCGATGAGCGGCAGGAGCGCCCCGAGGTTGTCCTTGTCCCCCGCCGTGGTGCCGACGTGCGTCGACAGGCTCTGGGTGCCGTCGATGTCGGTGTAGAACCACAGGATCCCCGACAGCTCGAAAACGAGGGCGTAGACGGTGGCGGGGTAGCGGCTGCCGGCGGAGACGTTCTCGATGCGGATGACGCGGCTCCAGATCCCCGCGCCGAGCATGGCGCGGGCCCTCTGGGCGTGGTCGAGCGGGTCGCCCCGGAGGACGGCGGTGAAGGCGAGAAGCGGGAGGAGATGGCGCGCGGTGGGCATGCGGCCATCTTAGGCCCGATGCGTCGACCTTAACAGATGCAGCCATTTTAAAAGAGTGACTATACAGATGCAGAAGTCATCATCTGTTAAGGTCACCAATGAACGGAACTGTGCATGTACGGAAAGGGGATCCGCGGCTAGTATCGAGGCGCATGCAATCGCCCCTCTACATCCAGCTCGCCGATTCCCTCGAGGGAATGATCTCCCGGCGCTCCCTGAGGCCCGGGGACCGCATCCCGTCCGTGCGCCAGTTCAGCCGCGAGCAGCGGGTCAGCGTGCCGACGGCGCTCAGCGCGTACGTGCTCCTGGAGACCCGCGGCCTCATCGAGGCGCGGCCGAAGTCAGGCTTCTATGTCCGCGCGCGCGAGGCCGACGCCATTCCCTCGGTGCTCCGCTCAAGGCCGGCCGCGAAAGTGAGCGACCTCGCGCATTCCGATCCCCTGGACCTGCTGCTCTCGGACGAGTACAATCCCGACATCGTCCAGTTCGGCTCGGCGATCCCCAGCCCGGAGATCCTGCCGGGCGTGAAGGTCGGCCGGATCATGGCGGCCGTGGCGCGCAGGCTCGGGCCCAACGGCAGCAACTATGACTTCGCCCCGGGCGACGCCAGCCTGCGCCGGGAGATCGCCCGTCGCTCGATGGCCGCGGGCCACACGCTCGGCCCGGAGGATTTCATCATCACCGTCGGGGCCACGGAGGCCGTGCATGTCGCGCTGCGCGCCACCTGCCAGCCCGGAGACACCGTGGTCGTCGAATCCCCGACCTTCTTCGGGCTGCTGCGCCAGCTGCGCGAGCTGGGCCTGAAGGCGCTTCCCATCCCCGTGGATCCCGTGACCGGGATCGACCTCGACGCCCTCGCGCGCGCGTTCGCGAAGACGCGGGTCAGCGCATGCCTCGTCATCCCGAATTTCCACAACCCGATGGGCTTCTCCATGCCTGACGCCCGCAAGCGCGAGCTCGTGCGGCTCGCGGCCAGCCGCGGCGTCCCGGTCATCGAGGACGACATCTACGGGGACATCCCGCACAAGGGGCCGAGGCCCCGGAGCCTGAAGGCCTTCGATCCGGAGGGCATGGTGATCCTCTGCAGCTCCTTTTCCAAGTGCGTCGGCCCGGGCTACCGGATCGGGTACATCGCAGCGGGCAAGTGGCATGACCGCGCCCTTGCGCTCAAGCGCGTGATGAGCATGGCCGGCCCCACGATCCCGACCCTCGCCATTGCCGAGTATCTGCGAAACGGCGGCTACGACCGCTACCTGCGCACGTTCCGGGAGCGATGCCGCCAGCAGGTTGGCCAGATGCGCGAGGCCATCGCGGAGGCCTTCCCGGAGGAAATCCGGCTCTCCCGGCCCGAGGGCGGCTTCGTGCTGTGGTGCGAGCTGCCGGCCACGGTCGACTCCATGGAGCTCTTCCACCAGGGGCGCGCCGCCGGCATATCCGTTGCGCCGGGCCCGCTCTTCTCGAGCGACGGCGGGTTCAGGAACTTCATCCGCATCAACTGCGGGTACCCCTGGTCGCCGCAGGTCGAGCGCGCCGTCGGCGTCCTTGGCCACATGGTGCGCGGCCTGGCCGCCAGGAAGTAGCGCCTGGGGGAGCTACCGGTTGAACGGGTATTCCGAGACCCAGTGGAAACCGCGGTTGAAGAGCCTCTGGTCGTCCTTCTCGGAGCGCTTGAGTTCCGCGGTCAGCGCGTGTCCGTCGATCTTCCCCGATAGCCGCAATTTGTCCGGTCCCGACACGGCCACGGCGAGCGGAGTCCGCTTCTCGCCCTTGTCACCCGACACGAGGACGAACTGCTTGTCGGTGCTGTCGCCGTCGACCGTCCAGCCCCCGATGATCTGACCCTGGGCCCCAAATGAATAAAAAATGAAGGTGCCATACCTGTCGCCGATGGCCACCTTCAGCCAGCGCGTGCGATCCGTGACCAACGGGGGCAGGGCAACACCATCGCGCGTGAACGCGCCTACGTCCCACAGGCCGGCGAGGCCGACCACCGACGCCGGCGGGGTCTTCTTGATTGAGTCCGGATCCTTGTACCTGTGCGACTGGGAGTAGAGGAGGGAACCGATGATCACGATCTTTGCGGCGGCCGCGATGACGGAGGTGACCCTGCCGCGCCATGGAGGGGCTATCGGCGCGGCCTCGGCCGTGCGATTCAGGACCAGGACATTCGCGAGGCGCCGCATGTCCGGCCAGAGGAGAAACAGCGCCAGGAAAAGCAGGTTGGACGAATAAAGCTTCACCGGCACGTCGTAGCAGAAGTTGAGAAGGACGATGTTTGTGAGCACCGCGGTCGCCAAGGAGGCGCCGAGCGGTGTCGTCTTTCGGAAGAGGAGCAGGAGGCCGCTGACCACCTCCATGATCCCGGAGAACATGGTATAGGCCGCCGAGGCGCCCATGAACGTCCAGAGGATGCCCATCGGGGACATGCGCCCGACGGGCTCCAGGAGCCGGCCCAACCACGGGGCGGGGAACTGGCTGGGCGGCGCAAGCTTGGCGATGCCATAGCCGAGCATCGTGACCGACAGCGAATACCGGACGCCCACGCGCAGGAGCTCGCAGGCCAGCCGGTCGTAGCGGCGCTTGCGGTCCACCAGGAACCACGCGAGACCGATGACGAGCGCCATGGCCACCATGCAGGCGAAGCGCATCCACAGGTACTCCGTGTCGCCGCTGCCCGACTGGCGCTGCACCGACTCGGGCATCCGAATCACCACCCGCTCCACCCAATGCACGGCGGGCTCCCACTGCTGGGTGAGTTGCCACGACAGGGAGCCCATCCACGGAAGGATGCGAAGGACCGCCTCGGCGTTGGAGACAAGGAGGTAGGCCGCGATCAGCCGGAAGGCGAGGCGCCGGGCAACCGAATCTGCCGCAGGGGGTGCTGGGGCGAACATGGGGTCGACGGTGGGATCGCTTCGGCGCCCCGGTGTTCCCTCTATCCCTCCATCAGGAACTTCTCAAACCGCCCCCTCAGGCTGCGGCTGAGCGGGATGCGGGTGCCGTTGCGAAGGACGATGACGTAATCGCCCTGCGCGTTCGGCTGGAGCTCCTTGACCTGGTCGGTGCGCACGAGCGCCGAGCGGTTGACCCTAGTGAACATCTGCGGGCCGAGGCGCTCCTCGATGGCGGACAGGGTGTCGCGCGGCATCAGCCTTTCCCCCGCGGTCGTGTGGATGACGATGTAATTGTCGGCGGCCTCGACCCAGACGATCTCGTCGAACCTCAGGAAGACGAAGCGTCCGTCGGCCTTCACCGCGATGCGGTCGGTCCTCTGGGGCGCGGCGCCCCCTGGCTTCGCCAATGCGCCCTCGATCCGGGCGCTCAAGTCCCCGGCGCGGCGCGCGGCGACGTATTCGGCAGCCCGCTCGAGTGCAGTCTCGAGGCGCTCCCGGTCGAAGGGCTTGAGCACATAGTCCACGGCGCGCACGCCGAAGGCATCCACCGCGAACTTGTCATGCGCCGTCACGAAGACGACGGCGGGTCGGTCCGCGGGCTCGATCGAGGCGACGACGGCCAGCCCGTCGCAGCCCGGCATCTGCATGTCGAGGAAGGCGATGTCCGGCTTGTCGCGCTTTATGGCCTCGGCCGCCTCGGTGCCGCTGGCGTACTCGCCCACGATCTCATAGTCGACGTCCCTGGGCAGCAGGGCGAGAAGGCGCGACCTCGCGAGGGGTTCGTCGTCTGCAACGAGGATGCGGAGCTTGGTCATGCTTCGGAGGGGGAGTAGGGGAGGGTGATCGAGACACAGAGGCCGCCTTCGGGCCTGTTGGCCATTTCGAATTTCTGATGGGCGCCGTAGAGCTCGGCAAGCCGCGCGCGCGTGTTGGCGACGCCGATCCCCTCGCGCTTCAGGCCCCCATCGGGGATTCCCGTGCCGTTGTCGCTGATCGTGAGGACGAGGTTGTCGCCCCGGCGCGAGCCCAGGATCTCGATCCGGCCCATGCGCGAGTGCGGCTCGATGCCGTGGTGCATCGCATTCTCCACCATCGGCTGGAGGATGAGGCTGGGGACCTGGGCATCGATGGCGTCCTCGTCGATGGCGATCATGACGTCGAGGCGGTTGCGGAAGCGGATCTTCTCGATGTCGAGGTAGCGCTCGATGAAGGCGACCTCCTCGCGCAGCGAGGTCTGCGGTGCGCCCGTGTGGGCCATCGTGATCCGGAGCAGCTCGCTCAGCCGGACGAGCATCTTGTCCGCGGCATCGACGTCCGTGTGCATAAGGGACGCGATCCCGTTCAGCGTGTTGAAGAGGAAGTGGGGCTTGAGCTGGTGGAGAAGCGCCTGGAGCCGGGCCTCGGTCAGGTGCTTCTCGAGCTCGAGCGTCTGCACGGTGCGTTCGTGATACTTGCGGTAGTAGTCCAGCGCGTGGCTGACGGTGAGGATGACGCCGTAGACGAGCAGGTTGAACGGGAACGTCCGCACGAGGAGGGGATGGAAGATCTCGCTGAAGGAGGCGGGCTCGCCCGCGATCCAGCTGTCGACCTCCCCGACAATCGTGCGCGCCACGATGTAGACGACGGAGAAGGCGAGTGCCGCGGCAAGGTGGATCCCGGCCTTCGCCCAGCGCGACCCGCCCTCGGGGGGGAAGCGCCGCGCGAGCCACACCACGCCCAGGGAGAGGATGCCGTAGACGTACCAGTCCTCGAGCGAGTCGCTTATCGCCTCGCCCCAGGTGATCGAGCGGCCGAGGAAATTGCTAGAGAGGTAGATCTCGCTCGCGATCGCGAGGCCGACGAGCGACCACAGCGCCACCCATCCTGAACCCCTGAGCAGGGTGGGGGCCATGGACCGGGTGCTCATCAGTGGAAAGGTTTTTACTTCGCGGCGCGGGAGGTCAATAGCAGTCCGTGCCTGTTTTCGCGGCCCCGCCGCGCCGGGCACTGATGACCGAACTCCACAATGGCCGCGCCGGTTAACGCCGCAATCGACGGGGAATCGCCGCGGGCCGCAATCTCGCCCCTGGTCCCGGTCCTGGTCCCGATCGCCCTGGCGGCCATCGTGGCGGGATTCGTTTTCTCGAGGCTGTTCCCGGCCGCCACCGCGGGAGAGGCGGCCCCGAGCGTCCGTTTCACCGACGTCACCGCCGACTCTGGGCTCGATTTTTTCCACGACAACGGATCGCAGCCGGACATGGACACCCCTACGACGCTGCCTGGGGCCGTGGCCTTCCTCGACTACGACAACGACGGGTTCCCGGACCTCTTCTTCGTCGCCGGAACGGCGTGGCCCTGGAACCCGCCCACTGCGGCGGCCCCCACCTGCGCGCTCTACCACAATGACGGCAAGGGTCACTTCACGAACGTCACACGCCAGGCGGGGCTCGACGTCAACCTGCTCGGCATGGGAGTCGCCGTGGGCGACTACGAGGGCGACGGCTACCCGGACATATTCGTGACAGGGATCGGCGGCAACCGCCTCTTCCGCAACCAGGGAAACGGGACGTTCGTCGACGTGACCGATGCGGCAGGCGTGCGCGGCGACGACCACGTGTGGAGCACCGGGGCCGTGTGGGTCGACCTCTACGGCGACGGCAGGCTTGACCTTGTTGTCTGCAACTATGCGCGCTGGGCGCGCGAGACGAGCCTGAGGGACGCCCTGAACGCGCAGGCCAACGGCCCGTCGTACACGTCCCCCGAGGGGTTCGTCAGCGAGTTCCCCACGGTGTACCGAAACCTCGGCAACGGGAAGTTCGCGAAGGTCGAGGCCAGGACGGGCCTCGAGATGATCGACCGCCAGACGGGCTTCCCGAGGGCCAATCCGCTCGCCGTCGCGGCCGTCGACGCAAACGGCGACGGCAAGCTGGACCTGCTCTTCGCCTACCAGTCCGGCCCCGACGTCCTGTTCGTGAACCAGGGCGACGGCACCTTCAGGCAGTGGAATCCCCCGGCCGAGGAACGCCGCGAGGGCGTGGTGGCGGGTCTGGTCGGGGGCGGATCGCTTTCCCTACCGCGCCAGCGCCAGGAGGGGAGCCGGTTCGGGATACTCCGGTCCGCGGGGCTCGCGCTCGGGGCGGGGAGCGAGGACGAGGCCTACTGCCACCTGGGCGACCGGCTCGGCGTCGCGCTCCTCGACTACGACCTCGATGGGCGGATGGACATCGTCTCGGGGAACGGCCTGGCGGAGCCGGGCCTCGCGCATTTTGAGCACGGCAGGGAATTCCTGGCCGCGCCGTCGCTCCTCTGGAACAACGGCCACGGCTGGGCTCCTGCGCCGCTCCCGGCGGATTCCGCGATTGGCGGCCGCATGGCGGCGCGCGGCATCGCCGTTGCGGATATCTACGGCAACGGGAACCTCGACGTCGTGATAGCGCAGAACGGCGGGACACCCCGCCTGCTGCGCAATGACCAGCACCTCCATAATTCCTGGCTTAGGATCGACCTCGTGGGCACCCACTGCCAGCGCGACGCCGGAGGCGCGCGGGTGGAGGTGCACACCCCGAGCGGGGTGCTCGTCCAGACTATGGAACCCGCCATGGGCTTCATGGCGCAGTCGGAGAAGACCCTGACTTTCGGGCTCGGCGCCGACGCGCGTGTGCGCAAGATCGTCGTCCGCTGGCCGAGTGGCGTGCTCCAGGAAGTGCGGACCTCCACCGTGAACCGGTGGATCGTCATCACGGAGCCGCAGTAGCCCGGCTCCTTTCGCCCCTGCGGGAAGGCAATTCGCCCCAAAGGGAGCAGAATCAGCCCTTGCGGCTTTAATCGGGCGAATCGGACGGGTCATCTCGGGAGGTCAAAACCCTGTCTGTCCCTGTTCCCTTCAGCGATTTACCCTCCATGACATCGCTCAGGCGCCTTATTCCCGCACTGCTCTGCCTCGCCTTCGCCACCCGGCTCGGCGCGTCCAACTCCGTCCTCGACTGGAACCAGGAGGCGATCGACGCGACCCGCCTCGCCCGAAACGCGCCGCCGCAGGCGGCCCTGTATTTTGCGACGTACCATGTCGCGATCTTCGACGCGGTGAACGGCATCACGCACATGAACCATGGCTGGCTCATCAACGAGCCGGCTCCCGCGGGAGCCGACATGGACGCCGCCGTGGCGAGCGCCGCCTACACGGTCCTCAACCAGCTGTGGACGTGGACGAATCCCCGCACCGTCGAGATCGCCTACGAGAAAAGCCTCGCCGCCATTCCCGACGGCCAGGCCAAGACGGATGGGATCGCCTGGGGCAAGAAGGTAGCCCTCGCGATCCTCGATAAGCGCTCGACGAGCGGGTACAACAAACCGATCGCCGGCGTCTACTCGAGCCAGGACCCGGGCAAGTGGCGCGAGACGCCCCCGACATTCAGGCCACCGCTGCTCCCCTTCTGGGGCAAGGTGACGCCGTTTGTCATGACGTCCCCGTCGCAGTTCCGCGCTCCGCCCCCGCTGCCGATTGGCTCCAAGGAATACGCGGACGAGCTCGCGCTCGTGAACCGCATCGGGCCCCGCGATGGCGCGGACCGCACGGAATACCAGACCCTCTGCACGCCCTTCTGGTCTGACGACCTCGGCACTTCCACGCCCCCAGGGCACTGGAACATGATCGCGCAGGACATCGCGCGGCGCCGGAACCTGTCCGTACCCGAGGCGGCGCGGCTCTTCGCGCTCCTGAACCTAGCCGACGCCGACGCCGGCATCTCGTGCTGGGAGACGAAGTATTACTACAGCACCTGGCGCCCCGAGACCGCCATCCGCGAGATGGATCCCGCGACGAACCCGAATCACTCCCAGAACCCCACGTTCATCCCGAACATGGTCTCGCCGTCCTTCCCCGCCTACACGTCGGGGCACAGCACGTTCTCGGCGGCGGCGGCGCGGATGATCGAGCTGTACTTCGGCACCGACGACATTCCCTTCTCCGTGGGGTCGGATGGACTGCCGGGCGTCATCCACTCGTTCAAGACGCTGTCCGACGCCCGGGTCGAGGTTGGCATGAGCCGCGTCTGGGGCGGCATCCACACGATGACCGACAACCTCGAGGGGCAGAAGGCCGGCATGAAGATCGCCGACTACGTCTTCGCGAACGCCCTCCAACCTGTCTCCAAGTAAGGCCTTCCCGCCATGTCGAAACACCTGACGTCAGCCCTTGCGTTCCTCGCCCTAGCCGCGGCGGCCGCAGCCGATCCGGCCTACACCATCACGCCGCTGCGTGCGCGCCTTCCCGCCCCCGCGGGACAGAAGCTCTTCCAGGTGATGGCGCCCGAGGACACGGGCGTGACGGTCGCCAACCTCTACAATGACCCGAGGATGTGGGGCGACCGCTTCCGTGAGCTGACGCTCGGCGCCGTCGAGACGGGCATCGCCGTCGCTGACTTCGAGAGGGACGGCCACCTGGACGTCTTCGTCGTGTCGCGGAACGGCCCCTGCGCCCTCTATCGCCAGACGTCGCCCTTCAAGTTCGTCGACATCGCCGCTGCCGCGGGGGTCGACTGCACGAAGAACGGGCCGGGGAGCGTGACCAGCGCGACCGTGGTCGACATCAACCAGGACGGCTGGCCGGACCTCTACGTCTGCCGCTTTGACGCCCCGAACCTGCTCTTCGTCAACAACGGCGACGGGACCTTCACGGAAAGGGCCCACGAGTACGGCCTCGACGTCAAGGACGCCAGCGTGGAGGCCACCTTCGCCGACTACGACGGCGACGGGTACCTCGACTGCTTCCTCCTGACCAACGTCCTCGACTTCTCGAAAAGCCCGCAGGGCCGGCGCAACTACCTCTTCCACAACAACGGCAACGGCACGTTCACGGACGTGTCGAAGCAGGCGGGGATCTGGGGCCTGACGCAGGGCCACACCGCGCTCTGGTTCGACGCCAACCAGGACGGCTGGCCGGACATCTACGTCGCCAACGACTTTGAGACGCCCGACCGGTTCTACATGAACAACGGCGACGGGACGTTCACGGACGTGGTCGACGAGCGCCTCCCGCACGTGACCTACTTCTCGATGGGCGCCGACTCGGGCGACCTCAACAACGATGGGCTCATCGACTTCATGGTGACCGACATGAGGGACCACACCCACGCTGGCTTCATGACGGGCCTGGAGGAGATGGGCCGAGGTCTCTGGGAGATGGAGCGCGTGCAGGAGCTGATCCCGCAGTACATGTGGAATTCGGTCTACATCAACACGGGCACCGACCGCTATCAGGAGGTGGCCCACCTGATCGGCGTCGACGCCACGGGATGGACGTGGGCCGCCCGCTTTGGCGACCTCGACTGCTCCGGGCGCCAGGACATCTTCTTCACCGCAGGCATGATCCGCGACTTCACGAACCCCGACCTCGTGGACAAGCAGAACATCGCCCCGAACATCAACGCCCGGGGCGCCGTCTGGAAGAACTCGCCCCCGCGCCGCGAGCACACGCTCGCCTACAAGAACCTCGGGGACCTTAAGTTTGAGGACGTGAGCGCCAAGTGGGGCCTCGACCAGTTCGGGGTGTCCTTTGGTTGCGCCCTTGTCGACCTCGACGGCCGCGGCGTCCTCGACATCGTCTACAACAACTACGGCGCCCCGCCGACGATCATCCGCAACAACACGACCGAGGGCCACCGGGTCATGTTCAAGCTGGACGGCAGGCCCCCCAACCGCGACGCCATCGGTGCCGAGCTGCGGATTGAGACGGCCTCGGGCGTCCAGGTGCGCCAGATCTACACCGAGCGCGGCGTCGTGGCCAGCGAGCCGGCGACCGTGCACTTCGGGCTAGGCGACGACACCGTCGTCTCGAAGCTGACCATCCACTGGCCGAACGGCCAGGTGCAGGAGCTCGAGGACCTGCCCGTCGACGACCTGCTGACTGTCAAGCAGCCGGCGCTCGCCCCGGGCGAGGTTGCAAGGCGCCCGCCCGCCCAGTCCCACCGGCCGCCGAACCCCGGCGCACTCTATGTCGAGACCGAGCAGAAGCGCGGGCTCAACTTCACCGACGCGGCCCCCGCCCCGGATGAATTCACGCGCCAGCGCCTGCTCCCAAGGCGTCAGGGCATCAACGCGCCGGCTCTTGCGGTCGCCGACGTGAATGGCGACGGCATCCCCGACATTTTCGTCAGCGGCACCGGCGGCCAGGCCGGCGTCCTCTATCTCGGCCAGCCCGACGGAAGCTACAAGCCGGCTGCGCGGCAGCCCTGGGCCGACGTGAAGGATTCCGACGACGTGGGCGCGATCTTCTTCGACTCCACGGGGACCGGCCACCAGGACCTCTTCATCACGAGCGGCGGCGTGCGCCACGACCAGGGCGACCCCGCGCTGAACAACCGCCTGTACCTGAATGACGGGCACGGCAACTTCACGCTGGCGCCCGCCGGGACGATCCCCTTCGACGGAGAATCCACGATGGTTGCGGCGGCGGCCGACTTCGAGGGCACCGGCAAGATCGGGCTCTTCGTCGGTGGCCGGGTTGTCCCGGGCCATTGGCCCGCGACGCCGCGGAGCTTCCTTTACCGCAATGTCGGCGGGAAGTTCGTCGACGTCACCGATGAGCTCGCCCCCGGGCTCAGGAACATCGGCATGGTGACCGCGGCCGTCTGGGCCGACGTGGGGCACGACGGCCGTCCCGACCTCATCCTCGCCACGGAGTGGGGCCCCATCGTCTACTTCCACAACACGGGCCATGGGTTTGAGAACTGGACCGTGAAGTCCGGCCTCGCCCAGCGCACCGGATGGTGGAGCGCCCTCGCGGTGGCGGACCTGGAGGGCACGGGCCGGTTGGACCTCGTGGTCGGCAACGTGGGGCTCAACACGAAGTACCACGCGAGCCTCGCCGAGCCCACGCTCCTCTACGCCGGCGACCTCGACGGCAGCGGCCGCGAGCAGCTGGTCGAGGCCCAGTACGAGAACGGGAAGATCTATCCTGTGCGCGGCCGCAGCAAGCTGGCCTACGTTTACCCCTGGATTCCCAGGAAGTTCCCGACCTACGAGGCCTACGCCCGCGCCTCGGTCGCGGACATCTTCCCGGCGGACCGTCTCGCCCAGGCGCATCGCTACGAAGCCAACGAGCTCGCGAGCGGCGTGTATTATCAGAAGGCCGATGGCACGTTTGAATTCAAGCCGCTGCCCAGCATGGCGCAGGTCTCGCCCATCAACGGGATCATCGTCCGCGACATGGAGGGCAATGGCACGCAGGACATCTATTGCGTCGGCAACAATTACGGCCCCGAGCCTTCCACCGGCCGTTTTGATGGCGGGGTGAGCCTGCTCCTGAGGAGCGACGGCCAGGGCAACATGAGGCCCGTGCCGCCGTGGCAGAGCGGCCTGCTCGCCTTTGGGGACACCCGTTCAGTCGTAGCGGTCGACCTTCCCGGCCACAAGGGACCCCCGGCGGTCGCAATCTCGCAGTGCGGTGGGCCGGTCCTGCTCTACGAGCCAAACCCCAACGCCAAGGCAGACCCGCAGGTCTTGGTCCTGCGCTGATCGATTGTAGGGCGGGTTTTCGCCATGAGGCACCGGCTGTCCAGGCCGACAGCGCCGGAAAGAAGTCGCCCAAGCGCTTTCGAAAGAGACAGATGCATCGGTGGGGTGGTCTGTCGCTTGACGCGATAGCGAAGTGATATCATATCAATATCGAGTTTAAACGTCGCTCCTCCCATGAATGCTTCTTTTTCCCAAACCACCACCCACACAGAGAAAACGGTGACGGCCCCCAGCGGCTGGTTGTTTCTCATCCTTGTCCTGCTTCTCGGCGCCTTCGGCCTCTCGTTGCTGATCTTCGGCGCCCTCACCAACACGATCTTCATGCTGGTCCTTGGCCTGCTCATTCTCGTCGTTCCGTTCATGATGCTCGGCGGATTCTTCACGCTTCAGCCCAACGAGGCCTCGGTCCAGACCCTCTTTGGCGCCTATCACGGCACCGTCCGCCAAAACGGTTTCCTCTGGACGAATCCCTTCTTCCGAAAGCAGAAGATCTCCCTGCGCGCCCGAAACCTGAATGGAGACAAGCTCAAGGTGAACGACAAGCGCGGCAACCCCGTTGAGATCGCGGTCGTGATCGTCTGGCGCATCCAGGACACGGCCCAGGCCCTTTTCGACGTCGACAGCTATGAGAATTTCATCCGCATCCAGAGCGAATCCTGCGTGAGGCATGTGGCGAGCAGCTACCTCTATGACGACGGGGAGGCCAACGAGCTGACGCTGCGAGGGGGTGGCACCGAGGTGGCGGCGGCGCTCGCCAAGGAGCTCCAGGACCGCCTTTCCCGCGCCGGCATCGGCATCGAGGAGGCGCGGCTCACCCATCTGGCGTACGCTCCCGAGATCGCCCAGGCGATGCTCCGGCGCCAGCAGGCCGAGGCCGTCATCGCGGCGAGGCAGAAGATCGTCTTCGGGGCCGTCGGCATGGTCGACATGGCCCTGAAGGAGCTGTCCGAGAAGGGCGTCGTGAAGCTCGATGAGGAGCGCAAGGCTGCAATGGTGTCCAACCTCCTCGTCGTCCTCTGCGGCGAGTCCCAGGCCGCGCCGGTCGTCAACACCGGCACCCTGTATACCTGAGGAGGAGCCGTGGCTGCCCTCACACAGACCTTCGAGTCCGCGCCGATGGGAGGGCGCGTCGTCAGGCAGATGGTCCTCGCCGTGGTCCTCGTCGGCCTGATCGTCATCTTTGAGAGCGGTGTCGCCTACCACACGGCCGTGGTGAAGGGCATCCCGCTCATCAGGATGTGGCCCGCCATTGCCGCCGCCGTCATCGCGTTCGGCGTCATGGGGGGAAAGTTCGTCTGCGACCGCAACACGACCGCCCAGTTCAAGATCATCGACAATGTCCTCGTCACGGGGAAGAAAAGCTATCCCCTGACGGGCCTGACCGACATCTCGCGCAACCGCGAGATCATGAGCTGGGCCGTCCGGATGCTCGGCAAGGGCGGCCTCGGCGCCATAAGGGGCCGCTATTGGAGCCTTCGCTCCGGCGGCATGTTCGACGCCTTCCTCACGGACACGGAATACGCCGTCGTCCTTCGGTGGCCCAAGAATGCGGTCGCCGTCTCGCCAGCCGACCCCGAGCTCTTCATCCACACGGTGCGCAAGGCGGTCGACGTGCCATGAGACCCGTGCGCGCCCCCTAGGAATGGCAGACGAACGCAAGGCATTCCTGCTCCGCCTGGACGCCGCCCTCTGGAGGGACGTCGAGAAATGGGCGGGGGACGAGCTCCGCAGCGTGAATGGTCAGATTGAGTTCCTGCTCCGCGAGGCCGTGCGCCGGCGCCGCAAGCCCGCGGGCGAGGCGCCCCCAGGCGAGACGCAGGGTTCGGGGACTCCTCCCGCGCCCTGATGAAGGGCGTTGCATCCGGCGCGTCTTCCCGGGATTTTTTGGGCCTGCGGACGTGCGCGCCCAACCGATCCCTATGACCCAAGCCGAAGCCCAGAAACGCATCGTCGCCCTGCGCTCCGAGGTCGCCTACCACGACGAGCGATACCACAAGCAGGCGCGACCTGAGATCGGCGACCAGGAATACGACGCGCTGAAGCGCGACCTGCTGGCGCTCGAGACGAAGCATCCGGAGGCCGCCCGGGCGGCGGGCCTGGAGACGCCGACGGCGACGGTCGGGGACGACCGGGCCGAGGGCTTCCAGACCGTGAGGCACCGCCAGCCGATGCAGAGCCTCGACAACACCTACTCGGAGGCGGAACTGAGGGAGTTCCACGCGCGCCTCGTGAGGCTTCTCGGCCGCGAGGACCTGTCCTATGTCGTTGAGCCGAAGATCGACGGCCTCGCGGTGAGCCTCACCTACGAGAAGGGCAAGTTCGTCAGGGCCGTCACGCGGGGCAACGGCGTGGAAGGTGACGACGTCACGGCCAATGCGCTCACGATCAAGACGCTCCCGCGCCAGCTAAAGGGAGCCGCGCGCGATCCCTTTCCCGACGTGATCGAGATCCGCGGCGAAATCTACATGACCCTCGCCGAATTCCAGCGGATCAACGTCGCGCGGGACGAGGAGGGCGAGGAGCGCTATGCCAACCCCAGAAACCTGGCGGCGGGAACCATCAAGCTCCTGGACCCCCGGGAGGTCGCCGAGCGCAAGCTTGAGGTGGTCCTCTATGGCGTGGGCGCCTGCGAGCCGGCAAGGGCCGGTGGGGAGACCCAGTCCGGCTATCACGACAAGGTGAGGGCATGGGGCCTGCCGACCGTCGAGAAATTCTGGAGGGCCAACGGCATCGACGCGGCGTGGGCCGCCATCGGCGAACTGGACAGACTGCGCCGCGGATTCGCCTACGCGACCGACGGCGCGGTCGTGAAGCTCGACTCCCTTGCGCTCCAGAGGGAGGCGGGCTCCACGAGCAAGGCGCCCCGCTGGGCCATGGCCTACAAGTTTGCGGCGGAGCGGGCCGAGACAAAGCTGCTCGCCATCTCTGTCCAGGTGGGGCGCACGGGCGTCCTGACGCCCGTTGCCGAGCTGGAGCCCGTGATCCTCGCGGGCACCACGGTGGCACGGGCCACGCTCCACAACCGGGACGAGATCGCGCGCAAGGACATCAGGGTGGGGGACTTTGTCTACGTGGAGAAGGCCGGCGAGGTGATCCCCGCGGTCATCGGCGTCAACGTGGAGCGCCGTTCCCGCGAGTGCACGCCCTTCGTCTTCCCGACAAAATGCCCCTCCTGCGGCACCGCGGTCGTGCAGACCGAGGGCGAGGTCGCCCTTCGCTGCCCGAACTACGATTGCCCCGTCCAGGTGCGCCGCCGGGTGCGGCACTTTGCGTCGAAGTCCTGCGTGGACATCGACGGCCTCGGCGAGGCCATGGTCGACCTCGTCGTCGAGAAGGGATGGGTTCGCAGCATCCCAGACATCTACCGCCTTAAGAGGGATAACCTCCTTGGCCTCGGCAAGAGCGTCGAGAAGTCCACCGACAACCTCCTTGCGGCCATCGAGTCCAGCAAAGCGGCCGAACTCTGGCGGTTCATCCACGGCCTCGGCATACCGCACGTGGGCGCCGCCGCGGCCAAGGACCTGGCCGTGAAGTTCCAGAGCCTCGAGGCCCTCTCCGAGTCGAAATACGAGGACTACATCGGCCCGGGAAAGGAAACGGTGATTGCTGGAATTGGGACGACCATGGCGGATGCCATCATTGACCACTTCAACCTGCCGGTAAACCGGACACTGGTGCGCGACCTCGCAAAGGCGGGCGTCGCGCCGAAGGCGCCGGCGCCGGTTGTTCCCGGGACCGGGCCCTTCGTCGGCAAGACCTTCGTCCTTACAGGAACGCTGCCTACGCTCACCCGCGAGGAGGCGTCGGAGAAAATCGAGGCGGCTGGGGGCAAGGTGACCTCGAGCGTGAGCAAGAAGACGAATTATGTGCTGGCGGGAGCGGATGCGGGATCAAAGTTGGACAAGGCCAAGACCCTCGGCGTGGCCGTGATCAGCGAGGAAGAGCTCATGTCCCTGCTGGGCGCCTCATAGGATATTAGGGCGCGTTTCAGGGCACATTCGCTCCGACACCCACTACGTCATTCTAAGGCTTCGGTGGCGTTGATGGGCGCACTAACACCGTTGAGCCTATGTTCACGGATGTCGGCTCAATACGGAAATAATCGGGTTACGCCACTTGAGGCGCCATAATTGGGAACGAGAAGGTAAGAAATGGAGGAGAATATATGCTACCTATTGTCATGAAACATATAACAGAAGCATTATTTCCGCGCTGTGCGCCATAAATAACGTTAAGCCTCAAGCGTTTATTCAAAGCAGCCATCTTATGAAAATACATACCTTTGCAGTGGGAATCGCTCAGTTCGCGCTGATCCTTTTTGCATTAGTCGGCTGTGCGACGGAGGTGATTCGCACGAGCTCGCTGCCAGTCGCCACCTTTCAGGCTCGTCCTCAATATCCTTTCGATATGAGGCGACAGGGAATTGGGGGTGAAGTGGTAGTCGGCTTTATCGTAGATACAGAAGGGAGGCCGGTCGAATTATATGTCGTGAGTAGCACTCGAAAGGAGTTCGAGCCGGCGGCAGTGCAAGCGGTCTCCAAATGGAAATTTAAACCCGGGATGGTGAATGATCGCCCCGTGTATACTCGAATGCAGGTTCCAATTTTCTTTGCTCTAAACCAATCCTAGTCTCGTGCCTAACCGCTCAACGGATCCGGCCCTTTCCTCGGGAACGCCTCGTGCGGAGCCCGAGGCGTTCCATCGGTAGGGCGGATCGTTTCAACGATTGGCAATCCAACATGAAGCAATTCTTAGCTATCGTCGCGCTCCTTTTTGCGGTCTCGTCTGTGTTTGCGGAAGACAGTGCGGCTCCCGAAGGAAATCATCCTGGATTTCAAAAGGCCGCTGCGGTTTTTGGTTATCCGAAGGCTGAGGATATGAAGGACCTAGCTTATTCGATGACCTCCGATTGGCGTGGCAAGTCAAAGCAGGAAATCGAGGATTACATAACTCGCGTTCTAAATGCACGAGGCAGTGAATTTGGCGCGATGCGGAAACCCGGGTCAATGACACTAAATTTCTTCGCCCCTGGTAAGGGGATTTCCACATTCACAATCGAATTTTCGTTCGATTCCGACGGGCTAGCCAAAGAAGCAATTGGATCCTCTACCGGACATTGAGAGTCGTGCCTTGGCCCAGAAGGAGCAGCACTTTGAAATTTCGAGTACTACGATCCAAAATGAACGTCGCCTTGCCTAACCTATCGACGAATACGCCGTTTTCATCAGGCACGCCTGGTGCTGGGTACTGGGCGCGCCATCCTTAACGCGGATCAATTCAACGTCAGGCGCGTCATGAAGAAATTTACGCCACTTCTCGCGTTTGGTTTCACGCTTGCTGGCTGCCTCACCGGGCAAGCTCAGTCAAATCAACCTGGAGCGATGACGGATCGACCTGGGGCCATAAATGAAGGCTCCGCGATATCGTCCGATATGCAGCCCGGCCTCGCACCCGGCCAACATGAGCAGAATGGTGATGTGCTCCCTGTCCTGTTGAAGATCAGGAATCCTGTGTATCCATCAGATCTACAAAGAGCTGGAGTGGGCGGCGTCGTGGTTGTTGATTTTATAGTCGGCCCGGATGGGACGGTGGTGAAGGCGACGGCGATCTCCTCGCCTCATCCCGAACTTTCATCGGCGGCGGTAGACGCTGTTTTAAAGGCCCGGTTTCGTCCGGCCTTAAGAAACGGGAAGCCTCTTCTTGTTCATTTACGGATGCCAATCACATTTGCTGTCCCTGGTGCAGCCGCCAAAGGAGGGGCGCCGGCACTTGCAGACATCATTTTTGATAGAGACGGATTCATTGCGCGACTTCCGAGAAAGTGTCTTACCTGCCCCAATTTTCTGGATGGTGTGGCTGGAATTGGCGATGCCACGCAGGCGTTCAATGCGGCGCTCTACGAATTGGGTGAGCCAAAGGGTGTCGAGTTCGTCGAGCTGCCATCGGGATTTGCTGCCCCAAGAATAACCGGCAGCCGACCGCCGGAATTTCCAGACGCAAAGGCTGGCGCGCAGCAATCCGGGCATGCGGACTTTCTGGTGTTAATCGGACGCACGGGCAGAATCGCTGCGCTCTATTGTGACTCGGCTACCGATCGACTCTTTGCCATTGCCGGGGCAAATGCCCTCGTTCAATGGACCTTTTCCCCGGCATATTACAGCCAACAGCCCCTCCCGGTCCTCGTGATGGCCAGAATCAAGTTTACCGTGATCCTCAACGGGGTCCCGCACAACGAATGACATCCGCCGAGAATTTTGTACCAGCGCTGGACGTCGTCATTGGAGTTTTGCAATGTTATCGGGCCATGAAGGCAGAGCCGAGCTACCGGGAACGACTTCTCCGTCGGTCACGTCGCCCCAATAAGGCGGAAGCCGCGTCGTGAGTCGCCGACTGGCATTAGGACGCAAAGGATGAGCAGGCATGAAAGCAGCACGCGTAGGTTGGTCGAGTCTTCCGATCTCGAAACGTTCTACGCGCATCAACTCGAGCCCGAAGCGATTAGGATGGCAGCATTTATCTGTGAAGACCCAAACGACAAGGTGGCGGGGGTCGTGTGGCTCCCGGCCGTTTCGGCTTGAATCCGTCCCCCGTGCGATTCGAGGCGAATGCGGGCTGTTGCAAGGCGGGCTTCGACGGGACGCCCGACACCGGAACGTGAGCGCTACCTTTGACATTGCCGCTCCCGAGCTCAGGACTCCGCGCCTGGTGCTGAGGCGCCTCTCGGTGGATGATGCGACGGCGGTGTTCGCCTACGCCCGTGACACGGAAGTCGCCCGATTCACCTTGTGGTCCACGCACACCAGCGTGGCCTTCACGCGGACCTTCCTTGAGGAACTGTGCCGCCCTTATCTCCTCAGCTGGGCCATCATTCCCGTCGATGCCCCGTGGCCCGTGGGCATGGTCTTTCTGCACACGTACAGCCGAAGGCACATGAAGGCGGAGATCGCGTTCAATCTCGGGCGGCAATCTTGGGGCAAGGGATTCGCTACGGAAGCCTCAACGGCCGTGGTGCGCTATGCCTTCGCGGACCTTGGGCTCAATCGAATCGAGGCCACCTGCATGCCGGAAAACACGGGCTCCCTTCGTGTCCTGGAAAAGCTCGGCATGACACGTGAGGGCACGATGAGGCTGTCCCATTGGCGTCATGATGGGTTCCACGACATGGTGCTCTGCAGTGTCCTGCGCGATCAGCATGGAGCCTAGCCCCGCGCAACACCAGCAGCGGCCGGTCGTGCTCCGTCCGTGGAAGGACGCCGACCTGGAGTCGTACGTTGAGATGAATGCGGATCCCGAGGTCATGCGTCACTTCCCCGCCGTGCAGACACGGGCCCAGGCGGCGGAATCCATGGACAGGCTTCGCCGGTCGCTCGACGCGCAAGGGTGGGGCGTGTGGGCCGTCGAGGTGGATGGGGTATTCGCCGGCATGACGGGCCTCATGGTCCCAAATTTCGACGCCCCGTTCATCCCGTGCACCGAGATCCTCTGGCGGCTCCGGCGCCGGTTCTGGGGTCAGGGGGTGGCGTTCGCCGCCGCCCAGCAGGCGCTGGCGTACGGCTTCACCACGCTGAAGCTCAGCGAGATCGTCGCGTTCACGGCGGTCGTGAACCTGAAATCGATCCGCCTGATGGAGCGCCTGGAATTCACGCGCGACCTCAGGGGGGATTTCAACCACCCCCGCGTTCCCCAGGGACATCCCCTGTGTCGCCACGTGCTCTATCGCAAGAGGTCCGCCGATCCCAAGGCCGTTCACCCAGCGGCATGATCGCTGGAGAAGTCCGATAGGGCTTTGGGAAGCCAGGGCCGTAGGATAACATGGCGTTATCCCAGGCCTTGAATCACCTCCTCGACAATATCATCTGGCAGACGCTCACGGGTGCCCACGCGGCGTTCTCCACCGGGACCGACAAGGCTCGGCGCTACGCGCCGGGATTCTCGCCCATCCTGGGGTTCGCGGACGTGGGAAAGGCCGACCTGGCCGAACTGGTCCCTTTCTGCGAACCCGGGGAACGGCTCTACACCGGGGGGTGGACGGGACCCGTGGCCGCGGGCTGGGAGGTAGTCGAGGAATCCAGCATGCACGTGATGCTGTGGGCGGGGGCGATCCCGGAACGGGACGAGGCGCCGGAGTCGATCCGCCTCGGCCCGGAGCACGCCTCCCAGGCCCTCGACCTGGCCGTGCTGACGCGCCCGGGTCCGTTTGGCCTGCGCACCATCGAGCTGGGCGAGTATTTCGGTCTCTTTGAGGGCAGCCGCCTGGTGGCCATGGCGGGGGAGCGCATGTGCGCCGCCCCCTACCGCGAAATCAGCGGGGTCTGCACGCATCCCGACTTCCAGGGGCGCGGCTTTGCGCGGCGCCTGACGAACAAGCTGCTCCGGCGCCAGATGCAGCGCGGCGAGGTGGCCTTCCTCCATGTCCTGCGTGACAACACGGGCGCAAGCGGACTCTATGAGCGCATGGGTTTCCGCAATCACCAAGAGAGGGCGGTGCGCGTTGTGGCGCGCTCGTGACACGGGCAACCCGCCGCGATGAGTCCCCGGCTTCCCCTCTATGTGCGCCAGGCCGCCCTTGAGGACGCCGACGCCGCGTGCGCCGTCCTGCGGCGCTCCATCACCGAGTGTTGCGCCCGCGATCACCGGAACGACCCCGCGATCCTCGCGGCGTGGCTCGGGAACAAGACCCCGGGGAACCTGAGGTCCTGGTTTTCCCCTCCCAACCACGCGGTGATCGCCGAGGAGAACGGGGTGACGGTGGGCGTCGCCCTGATGGGAGCCAACGGCATGATCACGCTCAACTACCTCTTGCCCGAGGCCCAGTACAAGGGGATAGGCAAGGCGATGCTGGAGGCCCTGGAGAAGGAGGCGGCGACCCGGGGCCTCACGGAGCTGACCTTGAGCAGCACCGTGACGGCCCACGGGTTCTATCTCAGGAACGGCTATGCCGACACGGACAGGAAATCGGGCCTGTTCGGGATGTCCTCAACCGTGATGAAAAAGACCCTGGCGCCGGCGCCCCCTGCCGCGTCTTACTGAGTGCATTCGGGGATTGGCCCCGGGTCCGGACCTTGGCTTAGGATGATCCCCATGCTTCCCGCCTACGATGACCTGTTGATCAAGCGGTTTGAGTCCCCGGACGAGGTCCGTGTTTTCGAGAAGGGCCGGTTCGAGATCGTGAAGCTGGGTGGCATGACGATCGGCCGCGCCACCTACGAGCCCGGTTGGAAGTGGACGACCCATGTCGCGCCCCTCGTGGGTTTAAAGAGCTGCAACGTGGAGCACGTGGGCATGGTGGTCTCCGGCGAGGCGGCCTGCGCCATGGACGATGGGCGGGTCTACGTCATGAAGGCGGGCGACGTCTTCTATATCGGGCCGGGCCACGACAGCTGGGTTGTCGGGGACAGGCCCTACGTCTCGCTCCATTTCCTTGGCGCGGAAAAATATGCGCACGCCTGACTCCGAGATCCGCGCCGAGCTGTGGCACGGGAATGTCCCGGAACGCGCGGACGATTCCCCCCTCGGGCTGAAGCCTTAGATGTGCTGCAGGGCCATCGACAGCTCCTGCATGAAGGCCTGGGCATCTGCCGGTGAGGGCCTATAGCCCGGCTTGCTGACCTCGGTGAGCCCGGGCCTGCCCTGGAGGTCGACGATCCACTTGCCGGTGACGCCATCGGGGAAGGTCACGGTGCCGCTCGCCATGGCGTGCGGGTTGAGGCTCACCTTGTCGACCGCGACGCTGACGACCGCGGGCGCACCCGCGGCCTCGTCCTCAACGGCGGCCTCGGGCTCGGCCGTGCCGATCCCCAGCTTCTCCTTGGCCTTGTCGAGGAAACCCTTCTTCTCCGGCTCCTTGGGGGCAGCGGGGCTCTTGCTGACGTCGCTCGCATCCGCCTTGGGCGCCGGGTCCTTCAACTCGAGGTTCAGGTCGTCGACCAGGAACCGGACGTCCATGTAGGTCATCGAAATCTTGAGGACGTCGGCCAGCTTCTTCTGGACGGCGTAAAGGTTGTCGCCGGCGGCGACCCACTCTGCAACGGCCTGCTTCTGCTCGGGGGTGAGATTCATGGATGGATCACACAAGCTAAGCCCAATTCACCCAACAACTCAAGCGGCCTGACAGGCCTCAGCGCGAGAGCTGCGTCTTGAGGAATTCGACGCTGCCGCGCATCGCCGCGTCCTGCTCCATCATGTTGTCCACGGCCTTGCAGGCGTGGATGACGGTGCCGTGGTCCCGGCCGCCGAAGGCGTCGCCGATCTCCTGCAGGGAATGCTTGGTCAGCGTGCGGGCAAGGTACATGGCCGCCTGGCGGGGGATGGCGATGTTGTTCGGCCGCCTCTTGCTC
>Ga0302325_10002927_pt1 | contig 40903 bp, 33 predicted proteins | sample Palsa_T0_2_FD_201948 | JGI IMG/M metagenome (GOLD analysis project Ga0302325, IMG submission 201948) | Peat permafrost microbial communities from Stordalen Mire near Abisko, Sweden - Palsa_T0_2 | ecosystem: Environmental > Terrestrial > Soil > Palsa > Peat permafrost | place: Sweden: Abisko...
GTTGCCTGTTTCGGAGCGAGCCCTGATGCCGCTCCAGTACTCACGGTGGGACAGATGGTTTCCGGGAGCGGTGTCCCGCCACCAGCGTATGTCATGTGGTTATAGCAAACGCCGTTGAACGTGTGGCTTGTCACTATCCACCCCCAAACTAGCTTTTCACCACTGTTGACGAATCCGTAGCGCGCGGTGACAGTTCCGTTGGCGGCTCCAGAGCGGTTATAGCTGTTCTCGGTGATAGGCCGCACGTTCGCTGCGTAAAACGATTGCCCTTCTGCGACGGCGGCCCGGGCTATGCCTCCCCCATTGACATCGATCCAGCTCCACGTCATCAGCGCGAACTTAGCGCCTCCGACTGGGAGCCCGTACACAGAATATGTGTACCAATTTTCGCCGCCTTTGTACCCTTGTTCGGATTCAATCTTTTCGGGTGTGATTTTGTAGTAAGGTTCTCCCGACGGACGCGGCGCCGGTTCGCCATTGCCTGCGGCGTATTTGATGTTGACTGACGGTCTAGAGGCCAGTTCGCTTACCCAGACAAAGCCGGGGGCCTGTTCGCCTTTTTCGAGGGGCCACGTATAGTACATGGTCATTCCTTTGGCCGACACGGACTCTATCCCCTGAAATCGGATCCCGGCTCCACCGGAGCACGTTTCTTTCGCTTCGGGCGGATCGGTCACCCCACCACTCGCGGCCTGAAGCTGGTTGCCTTCAACGCTCCGTACGACCACACGTTTGTTTTCTGTGGTTTTGATGCACTGAGAGTTATGTTCGACGCCCGCTTTGTCGTAGATGCTCGACGGTTCTTCGGCCGCCGAGGACGGGGGAGGTAGTACCAAGCCCAGGCAGGTGGCGGCAGCGATCGTCGCTAGAAGTACGGTCATTCCACGCTTCATGCCTTGTGCCGCTGCTACTAGGTCACGCGTCAGCCTTGCCGTAGATCGCATCCCTTAGCGCTCCGTTCTCGTAGGCGCAGCGGCGAGCTGCCTCTGCCTTCGTCATGCGAAGTTCTACCGATGAAGTGCCGGCTGTTGGTTTGCCAATGTGGTTAAGTCCGAGAGATGGACTTGGCCGATGTGCCGGGCACGAGCGAGGAGAGCCGCCGTGGTAGGAGCTGCGGGATCTACTGCACCACGGGGAGACCGTGGGCTTCGGTCGGCTAGAGAAGCTCCTCAAGACGCAGCGCGACTTCAAGCTCAGCCAGACACGTGGGAAGCAGGCGGCCAAGCTGCGCCTCGACTGTTCGGATGCGATTTTCGACCGTCTGGCGCGCCACTCCTAGTGCGGCGGCCGCGGACGATGCGTTGCGCTCTGCGGCGATGTAGGCACGGAGGGTTTGGCGCAGCGCGGAGGCGCGCTTGCCCGCGCCATCGAGCGGCGACAGGTAGACATCGATCAGAGATCTGGCTAGCGGCTCATCTCGTAATGCGAACGCCAGCAGCGCAATGTCGGCATATCGCGTCAACCACTGCGGCCTGCGCAGCGCGACCAGCAGGGCTGCCTGCGCCTGCCGATGCGTGAGGCGGAAGCCCTCTACTCCGTTAGCTGGCTCGCCAATTGCCACGACGACGTCGATATGCCGTTTGGTCGCCAGCGTGCGCACGGCGTCCACCAGTGTGCGCCTGCGCCGATCGCCGAACCAGGCCCACACGGTGTTCTCGCTGCGGCGCACGAGCAGGAGGTGGCGAGCAAGCTCAGGCGCGACACTGCGTATCGCTTTCTCCGCGTCCTTGCCGGTGGCAACCACACCGAGATGCCAGAGGTCGAGGTCATAGTCGAGCCCGGCGATGTCGCGAAGCTCCCCGGCCAGGAGTCTTTGCACGCGTTCCGCGAGGCGCTGGCTTGACGAGCGTCTGATCCGCTCGTGCTCTTGGCGATACTCGTCGGCTATCGACACCGTGAGGCGACCCAGCAGCGCCGCTTGCGTTCGGCGTAGATGGCGCAGCGTCATCGCGTCGCTCGAACAGACGCGTTCCGCCTCGTCCATGACGAAATCTTCGAGCAACGTGTAGCCGGCTACATAGCGGAGCAGCACCGTATCCAGGCCCACGCCCCCGCCCGCCGCACGCCTTGCCTGAACGATCGTCGCGGACGGTATCGGTCCGGACGACTCTTCCCCATGCTCGATCCCAGTGAGACCGTAGTCCACGGCCGCAGCGACCGCCGCACGCAGCCCGACAACGTACTCGACATCCTCGTCGCCGATCTGATCCGGCACCGTGTCGCGGACATACGCGAAGACCGACTCCTCGATCTCCGCACGTCGTGACCGCAGCCCGCCGGCGACGCTCGCGCAGACCTCCTGGACGAAGCCCGCACGACTATCCATCTCTGCCGCCTGGGTTCAGACAGCCAGCCAGCCGCAAGATATCTCCGACGGCCGGTGCATGCGCGCCAAGTCTATCCAACGTAGCGCATTGTCTGTGTGCCAGTTGTATCTGGAACAATTGGGACAGGTGGCAAGCATCGTCGGGCCATGGCCGACCCGCTCGACATCTTCGCCGCCAAGCTTCGCCGAATCAGGCGCGAGCGCGGTCTCAGCCGTCTCCGCCGACGGCATTGATGGACGCTAGCCGTGCTTGTGCCGGTGCTTCGGCCGCGAGTGGTAGACGACGATGCTGACGTGCGAGACGTTGCGCTCCTTGTCATACGCGAGGAACGTCAGCGTGATGCGACCATAGGGAATGTGCTTGGCGCCCTGCCAGTCGAGTGCCCCGTAGAGATGGTCGGGGAAGCTCGGCCCGTCGTAGTTGCGGATCAGTTTCCCGTCCCACTCCAGGCGGATCCTGAAAACGCCGATCGAGCTCGCGGCGGACACACGGATCGGCAGCGGACCCGAGTAGCGCACGCGGTTTGTGGGCGAGGCAATCGAGATCTTCGGGCCGGTGAACACGCCGCACGGTTCATGCAGGGTGTCGCCTTCGTGAGCGTTGGAGCGCATCGCCGCAAACGACGGCTTGCGCGAGCCGTTCGAGCGCACCAGACCCGACAACACCGACCCTTCGTCCTGCAGCGGGAACCACAGCGCTACCTGCACATACGGGTCTTCGGCCAGGCAGTGGTAGGCCTGACGCAGATACGTCGCCTGCTGTTCTTCGCTGACGCCCTCGGGCTTCTGCCCCGCCCACGCGCCTTCCGGGCAGACCGCGCTAGTGGTGCGCCAGCTGAGCTCGGTCATCCAGATCGGCTTGTCGTCGCCGTTGGCGAGCATCACCGCGTGCACTTCGCGATACGCGAGGAAGGAGTCATCGACCATGCGGTTTTCGGGGCCGCGCAGGAAGTCATACGGCGAGAGCACGTCGCAGGCCGTGTCGGTGTGCACGCCGACCGCGTCGAACGAGCCCTTGCCCCCGGCCTGGTAGACGCCTTCCAGGAACTGGTAGTCGTTGCCCGTCAGCCCGCCGAGGACCACCGTGGCGTTCGGTTCGGCGGCCTTGATCGCCGGGTAGGCGGCCTTCAGCAGCTGCGTGTACGCGACGGGGTTGGGTGCGCCCGTCCACCACGCCGGTGCGTCCTCCTCGTTCCAGATCTCATACGCGCTGACGCGCGAGCCGAACCGTTGCGCGAGGGCTCCGATGAACGCCGCGTAGTCCTGCGGATTCGCCGGTGGCGTGTGTTCGTTGCTCGAGCCGGTCTCCCACTGAGGGCTGCCGACCACGTCGAGGAGCACTTTCGTGCCCGCGGGCAAGGAGTGGAACGTCTGTTCGTAGGACGCCAGCCAGTTGGGCGCGAAGACGCCGCGCTCGGGCTCCAAATCGGGCCACGTGGCGAACAGTCGCACCCAGTGGGTGCCCAGCGCCTGCACGTCGGCGATCTGCGAGGGGCCGGGGTTGAGCAGCACCACGCCTGGTTGCGCAGCTGCTGCGGGCGCGGCTTGGACTCCGCTAACCCCGGCAGCGAGAAGCGCCGCGAGCACAACCGCCCCAGCGAAGATGCGCACGTGAGCGACCCACCTCGACACAGCATCTGCGCACGTTCGCGCTTGGAAAATGGGCATCGGTCGTGTATCGGCAGCCTAAGCCGTTCGTTCAATCGTGCCGTGGGCGATCTCAACGCATGACTGAGCCGGAAAACACGGCGATCGCAGCCTCGAGACTGCGCGGCGGCGCGCCAGATCAGCCAGCGGGGCGGAGCTCGCTCGGATCGACAGACGAGGAAGCAGCAGACCCGTTCCCGTGAAAGATGATGAAGCGCATGACGACGAAGCCAGTGCTCGTGACGATCACCATCGTCCCGAGGTATACGAACTCGGTGGCCACCCCGAGCGCATGTGGCAGCAGCGCGGTTGAAACCGCAGTGACCCCGTACTGAGAGCCGGCCATCAGCAGGTAGCGACGCACCTGATGGCTCACGCGCAGCGCGAAGCCGTCGCTGTGGACCCACACGAACAGCCGCTGGAGCGTGAAGTGCAGGAGCAGTGCGCAGAGGAAACCGATTATCAGCGCCAGCTCGAACGGCAGGCCGACGACCTGCGACAGCACGGTAGTAACGGTCAGGTACAGCAGCGTCACCAGGCCGCCGGCCAAGCCGAAGCGCACGAGTTGCCCGAGCAGCCCTGAGCGCGGTGAGCGGACATGGCGGATCAGCGCTCGAGCATCGCTCAGATCGCGTACTCGCCATGAAGGAGGGGCTGTTTGAGAGAGATCCGGCAACGTGTCAGGCACCAAGAGCAAGACGGAACGGTAGCGGTGGCGGCCGCGGAAGGCATAGGCCGCGCCAAATGCCTGTCGTTACGATACGACGATGGCAGCAGACCGCGGCCCGAGACGCTGGGCACGGATCCTAGCCGCACCCGCCGAACGGCGCCTCGCTGCCGTGGTTGGACGGCTGATCACCGACAAGCTGGCCTACAACGGGCTCGACCGTGTCGCCGATACGGTGTCCCGTCTCGAGAAGGGGCTGAGCCGCGTCGAGATGCTGCTGGACGAGCTGGGTGTGCGGGCGCAGCACGCGGAGACAGCCTCGCAGGAGGCACGAGCGGTCTCCGCGGGAGGCCACAGCCATTCCGCTGCAGAGCTCGAGCGCATCGTCAACATCCTCCAGCTCATCTACGACGAGGAGCCTGAGAACCGGCGGCGGCTATGGCGACTGCGCGCCAGTCCCGACTACGACAACGCCTTCACCGAGTCCGACCCGCTCGTGTCGGTCGTGATCCCCACGTACAACAACTTCGAGGCGCTGCGCGAGCGATCGCTGCCGTCGGTACTGGCGCAGACCCACGCGAATCTCGAGATCGTGGTTGTGGGAGACCAGGCGCCGGCGGAGACGGCCGAGGCGATCGCGTCGCTGAGCGACGATCGCATCCGGTACCACAACCTGGAGCGTCGGGGACCGTACTCGGAGGATCTGCACAAGCTTTGGTTGGTGGGCGGAACGCCTCCCTACAACACGGCCGTGCGGCTTGCGCGAGGCAGCTGGGTCGCGTATCTCAGCGATGACGACTCCTTCCGAGCCGACCACCTCGATCGACTGCTCAGCCGCGCCCGTGCCGATCGTCTCGAGCTGTGCTATGGCTTGCTGGTGGAGCATGACCGCGACGGTGGCCAGCGCGAGATCGGCGCCTTCCCGCCCGGCCCCGGACAGTTCGGCTTTCAGGCCGCGATCTACCACGCCGGTCTCGCCGACTTTCTCGAGTTCGAGCTGGCGGACGCGGAGTTCGGTCAGGCCGTCGATTGGGGCCTCTGTCGCAGGATGCTGCGCGCGGGCGTTCGCGTGGGTATGGTGCCGGAGCCGACCACCGACTACTTTCCGTCGTGGGAGTGGGCCGGCCGCAAGGAGCGACATGCCCGCCAGCAGGCGATGTCCGACGGCGCAGTCTGAGAGCATGCGCATTCCCGACGACCTGGGAACTCGGGGTTCGGATAGGCATCACGCGGATACACCAATTCGATGACAACCGACGCTCACACGCTCGCACGCCGCATTCGCCGGAGCATCATCGAGGAGTCCTACCGCGCGCATGTGGGCCACATAGGCTCGGCCCTCTGCATAGCCGATGTGCTCGCCGTGCTGTTCGGGCAGATCCTGCGCTTGGACGGCGGCGAGGATCGTGATCGCTTGATCCTCTCCAAGGGGCACGCGGCGCTCGCGCTGTACGCCGCACTGGCCGCAACCGGGCAGATGTCCTACGAGGAGCTCGCAACGTTCTGCTCGGACGGAACGGCCCTTGGCGCTCATCCAGAGCATGTCGTGGCAGGGATCGACTTCTCCACGGGGTCTCTTGGCCAGGGTCTGTCCGTGGGCGCCGGAGCGGCTCTCGCAGCCCGTCTCCAAGGCTCAGACAGGCGGGCGTTCGTCCTGATCAGTGATGCCGAGATGAACGAGGGCTCCGTGTGGGAGGCCGCCATGTTCGCCGCACACCAGCAGCTCGGCCGGTTGGTGGCGATTCTCGACGTCAACGGCCAGCAGGCGCTCGGCTACACGCGCGACGTGCTCGACCTCGAGCCCGTCGCCGAGCGCTGGAGCCAGTTTGGATGGACGGTCGACGAGGTGGACGGGCACGACGTGGACCAACTCGGCGCGTGTCTGGCCGCCGACACCGAAGCACATGCTCCGCCGCGTCTGCTCGTCGCGAGGACCACGTTCGGCAAGGGCGTCTCCTACATGGAGAACAAGATCGATTGGCACTACCTGCCGATGTCCGAGGAGCACTTCTCCCAGGCGATGGAGGAGCTCGACATCGAGCTGACTGCTCACTCCGGAGGCCGCACGTGAGAGCGGAGTTCGCGGCCGAGCTCGTGGCCGTCGCGCGCGAGGATCCGCGGGTGGTTCTGCTTACCGGCGACCTCGGCTTCGCCGTGCTCGAGCCCTTCGCCCACGAGTTCCCCGACCGCTTCTTCAACGTCGGCGTGGCGGAGCAGAACATGCTCGGTCTCGCGACGGGTCTCGCCGACGCCGGCTTCATACCGTTTGCCTACTCGATCGCGACTTTCGCCTCGATGCGCCCCTACGAATTCCTGCGCAACGGGGCGGCGCTACACCAGCTTCCGGTGCGACTCGTCGGCATGGGCGCGGGCCTGGACTACGGGCACAACGGCGTCACCCACTACGCCCTCGAGGATGTCGCGCTCATGCGCGTCCAACCCGCGGTGAGCGTTGTGACACCGGCCGACGCCGACCAGGCGCGAGCCTCGCTGCGCGCCACGCTCGATCGGCCCGGTCCCGTTTACTACCGGCTGTGCAAGGAGGGCTCAGCGGTGCCCGGGCTGGACGGTCGCTTCGAGCCCGGCCGTGCCGTCCTGCTCGGGGACGGAAAAGACGTCGCGCTGATCGCTCTCGGGAACATGGCCGGGAGCGCCGTTATCGCCGCAGACGAGCTGGCCCGTGCCGGCATCTCCTCGACCGTCGCGGTCGTGTCCAGCTTCAATCCCTCCCCGATGCGGGATCTGGCTGACTTGCTGAGCGAGGTTCCGCTCGCACTGTCGATCGAGGCGCACTACCTCAACGGCGGCTTGGGGTCGTTCGTGGCCGAGGTGATCGCCGAGCACGGCCTCGACTGCCGGCTGGTGCGCCGCGGTGTCGCTGACATGCCGCGCGGCATGACCGGCTCGCCCGGCCACCTGTATCGACAGGTCGGGCTGGCGCCCGACCAGCTCGTCCAGACCGCCGTCGAGACTCTGGACCTCGTCCAGCGTTGAGCGCCGGCGCCGCTCGAGCACCAGGCGATGACTTGGTCGACCGTCTCGCGTCGGTCATCCTGCCCGTGCACAACCAGGCGGATCACCTCGAGGCGCTCGTGCGCGACTATCGGGACGCGCTCGCTCGCCTGCCGATGCGCCACCAGATGGTTCTGGTGCCCAACGCATGCCGCGACGACACCCCCGGGATCTGCCGTCGCATGGCGGCCGACGATCCGTTGATGCGGGTGGTCGAGCTCGAGCAGGGCGGCTGGGGTCACGCGGTGCGCGCCGGCCTCGCCAGTGCCGACGGCGACGTCCTGTGCTACACCAACTCTGCTCGCACGCCGCCGCAGATGCTGTCGCTCACGCTGCTGTACGCCAGCTCCTATCCCGACGTGGTGGTCAAGGCCCAGCGGAGAATTCGCGACAACTGGCGGCGCCAGCTCGGCTCGCTGCTCTACAACCTCGAGTGCCGCGTGCTCTTCGGGCTGGCCTCCTGGGACATCAACGGGACGCCCAAGGTGTTCCCGCGCGCGTTCGGAAAGCTGCTCGAGCTCACTCGCGATGACGACCTGATCGACGCGGAGTTCGTCGTCACGTGCAAGCGCGAGGGCTATCCGATCATCGAGGTGCCCAGCACGATCACGGTGCGTCACGGGGGCTCGTCCACCACGAACTACGGGTCGGCTGCGCGGATGTACCGCGGCGCCTACGCGCTGCGCCGGCAGATGAGAAGGCGGCCGTGAGCCAACCCGAGGCCGAGGAGCTGGACACCCTGTGGCGCAGCCACGACAACGACTGGCGCGATCCCACGCTCGCCCTCGCCGCTTGGTCGGGCGCCAAGGTCGACCCGCGCCTGCTTCGTGCAAGGGCCACCGGAGCGTGGTGGGACACGCTCGCACGACTCGACATCACGCTCCTGGTGACGCGCGAGTATGAGCATCTGCTGATGGCGCTTTCGATCACGGACGGGCGACCGACAATCAGCTACCTGCCACTCCCCCATCCTTCAGGCCTCGCCGTCGACCGGCGGCGGAACACGATCAGCGTGGCGAGCACGCGCAACCCGAACCAGATCTTCGAGCTCGAGCCTGTGAGCGCCACCATGGCGCGCGGCGATGCCAAGGCGCCCGACGTCGAGAACCGGCCCCTGCTGCCGGTGCGATCGACGATCCACCCCGGAGCGCTCTACATCCACGATCTGGCCTACATCGGCGGCGAGCTCCACGCCAACTCGGTCGGGCAGAACGCGGTCGTGCGCCTACCCGCAGCCGGCGGCCATCACAAGGTCTGGTGGCCGCGCGCGGTGGAGCGTGACGGACATCCCGACTTCTCCCGCAACTGGATCCAGCTCAACTCGATCGCCGCCGGGGCAGACCTCGCATCCTCCTACTTCTCAGCCTCGGCCGAGGGCATGTCCGCTCGACGTCCGGGACACCGCAACTTCCCGGTCGATCGCCGGGGGGTGATCTTCTCCGGAGCCACGCGCGAGCCGATCGCACGTGGGTTGACCCGCCCCCATTCCGCTCGACTGTACCGGCGTCGCCTGTGGGTCGACAACAGCGGCTACGGGGAGCTCGGCGCGGTGCGCGATGGGCGCTTCGAGACGGTCTGCCGACTGCCCGGCTGGACGCGCGGGCTGTGTTTTCAGCGGGGGGTGGCGTTCGTGGGCACCTCTCGCGTGATCCCTCGCTTTCGTCGTTACGCGCCGGGACTTGACGTCGAGCGCAGCCGCTGTGCGCTGCACGCGGTCGACGCCACGACGGGGGCGATTCTGGGTAGCCTCACGTGGCCGTACGGCAACCAGATCTTCGCGATCGAGTGGATCGCCCGCTCCCGCTCCGCCGGATTGCCCGTGCCGAGTGGCGCCCGTGGTGGCGTCGACCGGCTCAAGCACCTGTTCTATAGCTTCGACAACTCAAGGAGACGACACATCGATGAGCGATGACTTCAAGCTGCTGATGATCGGCGCCATGTACGAGAATGGCGGCAACACCACGCACCGGTTCCTCGACGGGCATCCCGAGCTGTATGTGTATCCCTTCGAGTCCCAGCCAGGTACCCGCCTGGTAGACGACATGCTGTCTTCAACCTTCCCTGTCAAGTACCGATGGCCGGTGTTCGCCCTTCACGCCACGCCTGAGCAGGACTACAGGGCGATCATCGACGAGGAGTGCAAGGTCCGGGCGCGCACGCCGGACGTGAGCAAGTTCCGCCACCGCGATTTCGACTTCTCCGACGACGAGCGCTGTGAGATCTATTGCCGCCTGATAGCCGAGAGCGGGCGCTCACGCGCCAACAACATGGCGGCGTTCTTCCGCTCGACGTTCGAGGCTTGGAAGGACTACAACTCGAGCGGCCGCGAGTCCTTCTACGTCGGCTACAGCCCGATCATCGGCATCGACGGCGAGAAGATCCTCTCCGACCTTCCCCAAGCCCACGTTCTGCACGTCGTTCGCAATCCCTGGTCCGCCTATGCCGACACGAAGAAGCGTGCCGTGCCGCTGCCACTACCCGGCTACCTGCTCGGCTGGACGCTCAACCAGCACTACGCCCTGCTTTTCGCCAAGAAGTTTCCTGACCGCTTTCACATCCTTCGTGCCGAGGACGTCATGAACGATCCCGCCGGGACGCTCGGAGCTCTCTGCCAGAAGCTCGGCCTCGCCACGGCTGACACGCTGGCGACGCCGAGCTGGAACGGAACGCCCCTGGACGAGGTCTATCCGTGGGGAACGATCCGCACGCCGACCCCCGAGGCCAATCATGCCACCGCACACGAGCTCTCCGCCGACGAGCAGGCGGAGGTTGGCACTCGCGCCTGGCAGTACCTCGAGGTGCTCGGCTACTCGAAGTTCCTGGACAGCGGCGTGGCTGAACCCGTAGCGATATGAGCGCACGCCGGGCGCTGCTGACCGGCGCCGGTGGGTTCGTCGGCGCCAACCTGACTCGCCGCCTGCTCACTGAGGGACACGACGTTCACGTGCTTCTGCGCCCGGGCTCGGACGGCTGGCGCTTGCAGGACATCCGCGGAGCGCTCGCCGTCCAAGAGTCAGACCTGCGCGACCCCGAGGCGGTGCGGGCCGCCGTGAGGACGGCCGCTCCCGACTGGATCTTCCACCTCGCCGCCCACGGCGCCTACTCATGGCAGACCGACGCCCAGGGAATCTTCGAGAGCAACGTGCTGGGTACGCTCCACCTCCTCGAAGCCTGCGTCGAGCGAGGCTTCGAGGCGTTCGTGCACGCCGGCTCCTCCTCGGAGTACGGGCTGAAGGACCATCCGCCGTCCGAGGAGGAGGCACCCGAGCCCAACAGTAGCTATGCCGTCGCAAAGGTCGCGGCGACGATGCTCTGCCGGCAGCGCGCGGTACAGCATGGTTTGCACGTGGCCACGCTCAGGCTCTACTCGGTCTACGGGCCGTGGGAGGACCCCCGCCGCCTGGTGCCCGCGCTCGTCGTCCATGGACTACGCGGCGAGTTGCCGCCCCTTGTCGCCCCCGATACGGCGCGTGACTTCGTGCAGGTGGAGGACGCATGCGAGGCGTTTCTCCTCACAGCCGCTACGCCGGTCGCTGGCTCTAACGGGATCTACAATGTGGGTAGCGGCGTCCAGACCACCCTCCGCGAGCTAGTTAACGTTGTCCGCCGGGAGTTGAACGTATCCGTCGAGCCTCAATGGGGATCGCACGATCCGCGGACGTGGGACACGAACACTTGGGTCGCCGATCCAGCAAGGATGGCACGCGAGTTGGACTGGCAGCCCCATCGGCGGCTGGAGCGCGGCATCAGAGACTTTGCCGACTGGCTCTTGGCAAGTTCTGAGTTGAGAGAGCGCTACGGTCATAACGACACAAGCTGACTCGATCCCGGATGACCAACTCCGTGACGAGGCGGCGAATGTGGTTCACCATGGCGATGCGCGCATACGCTAAGACTCATCCGCGCGAGGCCGCTCGGACGGCCCCGACTTCATACCAATCGACATACTGTCCACACGCCCGGCTCAGAGTAACCATGCGCGACTGACCGCCGAGTCGCGTAGCCACCAATCCGCCTAGATAGGCGCTTCTTTCTGAGATCGGTAGCACTGGTCGGACTGGGCTCAGCGTGAACTCGATCGGCTGCCCTCTAGAGGTCACGTCGCCTACGGGCCAGTAAGGCCCCATCGGGTCCAGGTTGGCGGGCAGTCGCACTCGCATCCCGCGTGAGCGTATGGAGATTTCCACCGGGCTCTGATATTGCAGCGAAATGCTCCATGAGCCGGGCGGCAGCGGCAGCCGTTGAATCCCGATATCTCCTGCCGGAAGACCGGTGGACGGTAGCGGCGCCCCGTCTGGCGCCATCCATGCCCCGCCCAGGATCGGCTCAGGACGAACCAAGGCTCGACCGTTCATCCGGCTAATGCGAAGCCCCTTAAAGGTCTTACAATCGAGCATAGCGCCAAAGCCGGAGCCGCTTGCGAGCGTTAGACGGGGTCGATCTCGGCCGATACGTTCCCACAGCTCGTATAGACGGGTCGTTGTCACCAAGCGCCAGTTGGATGGCATCGCGCTAGCAAATTCCGTCCGGGTTTGGAGCAGATAATCAGCCCGCGCCAACCATCCAGGAGCTACTGCGTCAATATCCATCAGTGCTGTGGGCGGCACGCCAGCTCGCAACGGAAATGGTATGGCCCCAGCGGTATTAAGTGGCACGGTTCCGCGCAACTGCCACAGAAAAAAGTCATCGACTCCCAGGAAAAGGGTCGGCTTGCCTCGTGCGATAGCGCGTATCTTCGCCAATTCTTCGTCCTGAACGTGCGAACCCACGTTGGCGTTCCGCAGAACTGTGATGCTCGACCACAGCGAAGCAGCGGTGAAGGTCGCTGCCGCAACGACCACGGTATAGCGAGCCACGCGGGGCAGACTGGAGCTTCGCCTAGCCGACAGCAGTGGACGAGTGATCATAACCATCATGAGAGGCGCACCCTCCGCCAACGCCTTAGTGGTGATGTAGGGATTGGCCACCTGACGCACCGCCAGATACAAGATGAAGCACCCGGCCACGCCAGCTGGCACAAGATAATCACGGCGCCGGAGCCACCAAGTCAGCGAAAACACCGCCGCCACTGTGCCCAGCGCCGAAAGTGCATCGGCCAATGGCTGACTTGACGGCGGCAGTTGTAGCTGACCGCTGATCCACGGTCCCAGCAGTGCGCGCATCGACACTAGGTTGGGGAAGCCTCCCGTAGAGGTGTTCGCGCTAAAGTTCAGCAGGTGCGTGGCCTCCGGCAGCATCGCCGTAACGGCGACAATCGTGGTTGCTTGAACTGACCTGATGGCTGCTCGAATCCGACGGCGAGCCGCGCCGGGGTCGGATGTGACGACCACGACCGCCCAGACAAGCACGATGCCGATGAACCAGAGGACCGCTGTCAGACCGTCTGTCTCAGCAGTCCCCGCGATTACCACCCCCAACGCGAGGCCCGCGACGGTGCGCCGCGACGTGCCACGACGCAACAGAAGCACAAATGCGAGAAGCGCCATCGCCACGATCGGCTCCTTGAAGTTCGCACGACTGATATGACCAGCAATCAGAAATGGGATACCGCTCAGCGTTGCCGCGAGCAAGCGACTCCAGCGTCCGAGGCCCTGCATTGCCGCGAGGGCTGCAACGCCCGTGAGCGCCGGGACGATTAGTAGGACGGCGTCAAACGAGAACTGGGCAGTTGTGACGGTAAGGCTTGCTATCGCTCCGGCGAGCGCATGGCCACCGGTCGGATAATCGCCCAGCGAAGCAGTTAGGAAAGGGTTGCCTGTACGCAACCCCTCCGCCCAGGTGCCATGCAACGCCATGTCGTCGACGATCCCCGTCCCGACGAAGCCGAAGCGACCGTTGGCTAGGTACGGTAGCGACCCAACGATTACGACCAGTGCGAATACCACGACCATGTCCGGCGACGGGGCCGCGACGCGGCCGTGAAGGACAATGAGTGACACCACGCCAACCAGCGCCCAGGCACCGATAGCTGTCAGGCCAGCGCCGGGAAGTCTGATCGTGTCATCGGCAACAACGATCAAAGCGACCACGCCAATTGCCGGCGCGACGGGCATACGAGCGTCGAAGCCGCTGACCCGCAAAAGCGCCTGCCCGACAACCCCTGACAAAGCCGCCACGACGACAACACCTCCGTAAATAGCGACGCCGTGCATCACCGCAGCGAAATCGCTGGGCAGCACCGCCATATGGGGACTAGCCGACCCACTTACCTACCGACCGGTCGCCACCGCAATCACCCGACAGATTTTTTGACGGCCGATGCGCTCAACGAGACGCTGACTCACCATGCGAATACCTAGGGCTCATGCCGCTCGTCTCACCTGACGTCTCACACCAGGAACTCCGAGGTACATCCTCAGGGCCGCATAGTAATCGGGTCGGGAATCCAAATCACGAGACAGTCTGGCATCGATCGGGATCTCAACCACGGGGTATCCCCATCGTTCACAAACAGCGGAGAACTCAGCATCGATCAGATCGTCTTGGCGCGTCAGGTCAAGCAGATGGCTGAAAGATCGCGGAAACACCTTGGGCGTGCCGTTCACATCCCACGCGGCAATCCCCAGCAAAGCTCGACACTCCAAGTTAAAGAGGAGGGAGCCGATACGCTGGATGACTGAGGCACGTGTACGGCGGTTCGCCCGCAGCACCAGCGATGGGTTGCGCCGTGCGAACGCGAGCATCTCATCAAGCGCGGCTGATGACGTTCGCTCATAGTTGGTGTAGCACAGCAGATCCCCACGGCTCGCTCGCAGCCCAGCGCAAACGGCGCCACCCCAGCCCGACACTGCCGGACAGGCGCGCACGCAATCGAGAGCCGACTCCAGCCGCCGACAGGCGGCAACGGCGTTGCGACCGTCAGGTACGAGCAGGATCTCCCCCTGCCACTCTGCCGAGTTGAGACTCTTCTCGTAAGCGGCGACCGTGTCATCCAGAGATGTCGAGCGCCCCGTCAAACTGAGCCTCTCGCCCTGGATGGGCAGTATCACGGACGCGGTCTCTGGAGGGATAGACATATAGGCCAATCAGGTTTCGGGGAGCTCACCTGCGGGCTCGACGCCAATGGATAGCCCGCGCCCGGCCGACTTACCCAGGAATGGAGTATATGCGGACGGCGTCAGCCTGGTACTTACAAATCTCAGATAGAGCCTGCGCGGGTCGGTGGAAGACTGGACGCGCGAGGCGTTGGTAGTAAAGCTGACGGTACTTTCACCTGGGGGGAGACGCAAGGTTCTTTCGACCGTGTATCCGTAATTGCTGACCGATATCGATGTCCGTGCTCCTTCCGGCCATCTCACGTGGACCTCCGAGTGAGCTGGATAGCCGGTGAACAGGATGGTGCTAAAGTGCGCGATCTGAGTTTGCCGAGCCGGGTTATCGATTGTAATCGTATCACTCCTTATTCCCCAGCGAGGCGAGCCTGTCCCGGGTTCCGGCCCATAGAAGCCGGTGGCAAAACCTAGTTGGAGCGGGTGTAGCGTCGTTTCACGGAGCGCGGCAATCTCCGACGGCGGCTCGTGAGCATGCAGATATCGATCGTATGCCTGCAGATCAAAGAAGCTGAAAGTGCCATCCTCGCTGCCAAATCCAAAGGTTTCGGGTAGGCCTTTCAAAATTGCTTCAATTGCCTCCCCGCCATCTGGATAAGCGGCGTGCTCAATCTCGATCCCGTCAAATCCTACCGCCGCAGCGGACGGGAGGACGACTGAGAGAGGTTGATTGACCAATGCAGCCTGCCAGTTGCCTGGGCGTCCAGTCACCGCCCCGTAGCTCCAGCGTATAGAGTCCGAGTGCAGGTACGGGCGCACGTTCTGATATTGAGCAGCGGTCGAGGTGCCGATGACTGGCGGAAAGGGCTCGTACGGAAGCTGGAAGACCATCGCTTCTCGCGGAAGAAGATGTTGAATCTCGCCTACGAACGCGCCATCGCTGACGTACTGCGTTTCCGCAACCTTGTATGCCGGGACGAGCGTCGGGCTGCTTTGGTCGAATAGGCCGACAGCGAGCACTGCGGCCATCACGATGACGGCAACGACCGGCCGCCACCCCCTGCGACGACCGTAGCGAACCACGGCATCGAGCAGAACACCTATCGCAATCAGGGCGAAGAAGGATATGAACGGCGAGATTCGAGCCCACGCCCGGATCTGTGGCGTGATCAGATAAGCGATCAGCGCAGAAAGTCCGCCCGTCGTGCCCAGCAGGAACGCAATTACTACGGCCACCGACGTATTACGCGTCAATCGGTTGACTAGCGGCCCCGAGCGCGCACCGAGCATGCCAATACCAGCTATCACGAGGAGCCAAACGAACCCGACCGCGCCCACGATCCCGAGTGTCGCCGTGAGATTCTCGACGTTGTTGGGAAGGGGGCTCTCTTGGTTGTATTCGGCATCCTTGCTGGCCAGCGCCGGGATCCGCTCATAGCTGCCGGGGAGCAATAGCTGGATCAAACGAAAGCTGTATATTTCACTCTCGGCAGGTTGACGTTCGGTGACCTGACTGTCCTTACCGTGGATGCGCTGGTAGATGAATGACGGTGAATAGTTGACGACCAGCATGCCACCCACTAGCACGATAACGACGGCCCCCACCTTGACGGGTTGCCAGCTACTGGCCTGCAGGCCAGCGAGCAGCACGCCTATCCCCAGGATGATCATTGTGAAGATCGCGTAGTACTCAGAGGCGGACCCAACGATGAGGCAAAGCAGGACGGTGATCCAAGCACGGCGCGTCGGCCATTTCATACCGAAGCGGCCCGTACGCAAGCCGAACAGCGGGATGCCTCCCATCGATGCGAGGATAAGGTAGGCCCCAAGCGGAATCGCGTAGTAAGCCGAGAAGAAGAGGTGAAACTCAGAGCGATAGAAGTGAAACGGCAGGAACGCGAAAAGCAGCGCGCAGACCGCCGACGCCCCGCGGGAGATGTCTAGACGCCGGAAGACCAACGCGGCCGTGAACGCCGCGAAGGGATACGTGAGCAGATAAAAGACGTTCATCACGGTCGGCGCATTCCGTGAGCCGAAGCTCAGTAGCTTGATGATGAAAAGCTGAAGGTCGTCGCCGGCAAATGCTGGGTAGTCGTAGAGCTCTTGTCCGAACGGCGCAGCTAGATGGGGGTTGGTGTCGTACCAGAATCGTTCGATCACGTCCTTGATGTACATCAGCGTCACGCTCGCATCGCCGCCGTACTGGAATGGGACGCTCATATTTACTTCCCACAGTTTGAGCAGCACGAACATCACCACAAGAGTGGCGCCGATGACGCCGGCGAGCCACCACAGGTCGCGTGCATGGCGACGCAAGCTCGCACTCAGCCGACGAGCCGGTCGCCGTAGGCTCGTCGAGGTCACTGTCGGGGCAGTCGAGATATTTGAGTTCATTGCGTGTATCGCCAGGGCTGATCGCTGCACCCCGCTCGCGCTGCACCCTAGCGGCAGGTCACGATGCTTGCGCCCGCCGAGTGTCTGTCGGCGTAGTGGGTTCCATCCGCGTGACCCGCCAGGCGCGTCGAAATCGGAGCCATACCGTCCTTTCGATGCAGGGCCACCTAGCGGTCGAGCGCGCTCGCCGATGCGTTAGCATCGCCCAGTCCATGCGGATCTGCACGATCGTCGCGCGCAACTACCTGCCTTACGCGCGGGTACTCACGAACTCATACCTCGCTCAGCATCCAACCGGGGAGAGCATCGTGCTCGTTATCGACGATGCTAACGGAGAGGTCGACGACTCGGCAGAGCCCTTCCGCGTGCTCCGTCCCGACGCTCTATCCATCGAGCGTTTCGAGGCGATGGCCGCCATGTACGACGTGACCGAGCTATCCACGGCCGTCAAGCCGTGGCTGCTGGAGCACCTGCTCGCCGATGAGAGCGCCAGCCCGGTGGCTTACTTCGATCCGGACATCCGCTTCTACTCGTCGGTCGAGAAGATCGAGCGCCTAACCGCTGAGCACGAGCTGGTGCTCACCCCCCATATCACGGCCCCGATTCCCGACGATGGCCGCCAGCCCGGCGAGCTCGACGTGATGGCCTCTGGCGTCTACAACCTGGGTTTCGTCGCGATGGCTCCAAGCGAGCGCATCCATGAGCTGCTCCGGTGGTGGCAGAAACGCCTCCGTTACGACTGCGTGATCGATCATGCGCTCGGGTACTTCGTCGACCAGCGCTGGTTCGACCTCGTACCCAACACCTTCGAGGGGACCGCTGTGATGCGCGATGCCGATATGAACGTCGCATACTGGAATCTCCACGAGCGCGCGATCACGCGTGATGCCGACGGCAGCTGGCTCGTCAACGGCGAGCCGCTCCGCTTCTACCACTTCAGCGGCTTCGACCCCACGGCCCCGCACCTGCTCAGCAAGCATCAGACCCGCACGCGGCTCAGCGAGCACCCCGACCTGGCGCGGCTGTGTGCGGAGTTCGCGCAGGAGGTGCAAAGTCATACCCAGCCGGGAGATACAGACGCAGAGTACGCCTGGAGTCGATTGGGAGACGGCCGGCCATGGGATCGACGCCTGCGACGCCTCTATCGCGAAGGGGAGCGTATCGGCGCGTTTCAGCTGTCGCCGTTTAATCAAGACGGAGCACAGGAGTTCATAGACTGGCTCAACGATCCCGTCCTGGGCAGCGGCGAGAGGTCGATCACCCGCTTCTGGCACGAGGTCTATCGCGAGCGCAGCGATCTGCGTGCGGTGTTCCCCAACCTCGCCCATGAAATCGAGCCGTTCCAGCGCTGGATCGCCGGGTACGGGCACGAGATGGGGGACATCCAAGGTCTCGTGCCGAGCGATGCCGAAGGCAGGGAGGCGCTCACAGCCGCGGGGATCTCGCTGGATAGCGAAGCGCCCAAGGAGCCGTGGGGCGTCAACGTGGCCGGCTTCCTCCAGTCCGAGCTCGGTATCGGCGAGGCGGCCCGCGGCCTCATCTCCGGGCTCGACGCGGCTCGCATACCGGTGCTTCCGGTGCACGGACGCTGGCGACCGAGCAGCCGCCAGGACCATGCGTACGCGATGTTCGACACCGATGCGGCCATCTTCCCGGTGAACATCGTGTGCGTCAACGCCGACGTGCTTGCGCACTGGATGGCCCAGGCGGGCGACGGGTTTCGCGCGGACCGGTACACCATCGGCCTGTGGTGGTGGGAGGTCGATGCGTTTCCCAACGCATGGCTGCCTGCCTTCGATCTGGTCGACGAGGTCTGGGTGGCGACGCAGCAGGTGGCCGACAGCCTGATGCCCGTAGCGAGCGTGCCCGTGACGAAGGTGACAATGCCCGTCAGCGCGCCACCTGCAAAGCAGTGCTCTCGCCGCGACTTGGGCCTCCCCGGAGGCTTCCTGTTCATGTTCATGTTCGACTACCACAGCGTGTTCGAGCGCAAGAACCCCCTGGCGATCGTGGAGGCGTTCAAGCGCGCATTTCCGCCAGGCTCGGGCGCCAATCTGCTCGTGAAGTCAATCAACCACGAATACCACGCCGCCGAGCACGAGCGTCTGCTCTTGGCCGTGCGCGAGCATCCCGACATACATGTGATCGACCGCTATGTCACAGCCAGCGAGAAGAACTCGATGATCGCGAGTGCCGACTGCTACGTGTCGCTGCACCGGGCCGAGGGGTTCGGGCTGACGATGGCCGAGTCGATGTGCTGGGGCAAGCCCGTGATCGCCACGCGCTACGGCGGCAACTTGGAGTTCATGAACGATCGCAACAGCTGGCTCGTGGACTACGAGATGATCCCGATCGGCCCGGGATGCGATCCCTATCCTGCGGCCGGGAGCTGGGCCAACCCCGACGTTGCGCAGGCGGCCCGCCACATGCGCTCGGTGTTCGAGGATCGCGACGAGGCACGCGAGCGCGCAATCCGGGGAGAACAGGACATGCGCGAGCGCCATTCCCCTGCCGTCGCCGGACGCTCGATCGAGAGTCGTCTCGAGCACATCCGAGAACGGCGCGCCCACTGGCCGCGACGCGCGAGCGCGGAGACTCGCGCCGTCGGCTTCGGCCGTCTCACCGAGCTCGTCGAGCAGGGGCCCCAGCCGCCACGCCGTTCACCGCTCGGGGCACTCGGCAGGTTGCTGCGTCGTTTGGTTCTGCGCGTAATCAAGCCCTTCACCGCCTACCAGCGGATGGTGAACTCCGAGATGCTCGGCGCAATCGATGTCATATCCCAAGAGCAGGCACGCGCGACCGCCTCGCAGCACGATCATCGGCTGGACGAGGCTCGCCGTGCGGCCGCGCAGCTTGCCGAGTTGCGTCGCCAGTCCGCCTGGGACGAGGAGATCGCGGCCCAGATCGGGCAGCTGCACCTCGATCTGCAGCGAGCGCCGTCGCGTGTGCCTGCTCCTGCGTCCCTCGAGCGCAGCCGCGTGCTTCGGTCCAACGCGGAGGTCGATCTGGACCTGGACACTCCGCGGATCGAGCGGCGTGTGCCGTGAAGGATCGACGGTGTCGCGCGAGCACGACGTAGGGCACCACGAGGACGAGCTCTTTCCTGAGCGCTTCGTCCCAGGTGAGATGCACGGCCTGATCGAGGCCGAGCACCTGGCGCGCTACTCGTGGGTCAGCGCGTTCGTCGAAGGACAGCGCGTGCTCGACGCCGGTTGTGGCGTCGGCTACGGCTCGCGGCTGCTGCTCAGGGGCGGGGCCATGTCGGTCACGGGCGTAGACATCGCCCAACAGGCGATCGACGCCGCGTCCGTGCCGCCGCAGCAGGGCCTCAGCTTCCTCGTCGGCGACATGTCCGAGCTGCCCCTGGCGGATGCGTCGGTCGAGGTCGCGGTGTGCTTCGAGGCAATCGAGCACGTACACGACCAGGACCGAGCGCTCGACGAGCTGCGCCGGGTGCTCACGCCCGACGGCTGGCTCGCGATCTCCTCGCCCAATCGCGAGATCTACGAGAAGGGGAACCCCTACCACACCCACGAGTACACCCCCGAAGAGCTGCGCTCCGCACTCAGCGGGCGCTTCCGAAATGTCGCACTCGAACGACAGCAGGCCTGGCTCGCGAGCGTGATCGGAGGCGAGCAGACCATGGGCGAGCACGACCCGACGCAACGACTGAGCATAGATGTCGCGAAAGTCGCCGCCCTCGACTCCGGACACGAGACGTTCGTCCTGGCCCTGGCCAGCGACGGTCGCTTGCCGACCCCCCGCTCGCTCGCGATCCTGACCGATCTCGACGAGCTGTCCGATTGGATCAAGCGCGCGCGATCCGCTGAGGAGCATCTCGCGCGCGCCGAGGATGGCCTGCGAGAGGTCGAAGCCAGCCACAGGACCGCCGACGCGGCCTACAGGTCAGCCGCAGAGGCCTACGCGACAATCGAGCGCTCCCACGAGGAGGCTCAAGCCGCGCTGGAGAGGAGCCGTGGCGAAGCCTCTCAAAGCAAGCACGAGCTCTACCGGAGCAGAACGATGCTCGCCGAGCGCAATGCCACGCTGCGCCTTGCAACAGAGGAGCTGCGGTCGCTGCAGCAGCGAGAGGGAGAGCTGGAAGCGGCGCTGCAGGCGTCAACCCTCTCCCTGGAGCAACTCAGGCGGTCCCTCAGCTGGCGTATCACCGGGCCGCTGCGGGCGCTCGGCCGGCACCGAAGCGTCAGCTGAGCCATCCGACCAAAAGCGATCCTCGATCCTTCCCGTCGCCTCCATGCGCCTCAGCACCGCCAGGGTCTCGGCGTGTTGCGCCTGCTGCTGATCCTGCAGGGTCTGAGCAACCTCACGCAAGTGGGTGTCGAGACGGACGAGCGCGCTCTGCGTTTCGATGTCCACCTTCCTCTGATGCTCAACGTACGCCCGCGACCAGTTGGCCACCGGACGCAGTGCCCGCTGGCGCAGCCGCGCCAGGCGACCGCCACCCCAGCCGATCGCCGGCGCGTTCTCGATCAGGGCGTTGACCATCTCGCCGTTGGTCAACGCCGGTAGATGCGCGAGGTTCAGCGAGCGCACGCCACTGCGATGCAGGCGTTCGTGGATCAGCGCGAGCCGCTGCGCCATGCTCGCCCCCGCAAGCGCCGGTGAGTGCTGTTCGAGCACGTCGCGCCGCGCAAGCTGCGCGCGCCCGCGCGCCTGTTCGGGCTCCGAGAACACCTGGCGCATCAGAGCCGCCGCATGATCGAGGTCGGGCTCGGCCCAGACCGCGTTGGCCGGGTACGGATAAGCCCCCTCGCCGACGGTCACGGGATCCCAGCGCACGAGGTACGCGTTCTCGTCGGTGGTGAACTCCAGGGTCCCGCCGTAGCGCGTGGCGATCACCGGCTTGCCCAGCAGCATCGCCTCGGCGACGGTCAGCCCGAACCCCTCTGACCTATGCAGCGACACGTAACAGTCGCACGCGGCGATCATTGCGTTCTTCTCCGAGGCCGAGACGTAACCGTCGATCAGCGCTATGTCCTCATGCCCCGCCGCCGCGAGCACGACGCGCTCGTGCTCCTCTGGACGGGTATCGGCGTTGATCGACTTGACCACCAGCTTCGCGCCGCTTCCGGGTGCAAACGCGTGTGCAAACGCGTCGATCAGGCCGAGTGGATTCTTACGGGCGGCGACCGAGTGGTAGTCGTGTACGTAAAGGAAAAGAAAGCCGTCCGCGGGCAGGCCGAGATCGGCGCGCGTGCTCGCGGCAACGGCCGGCGCCACTACGGGCAGCCTCATCCCAACCACCGGCACCGGCGAAGTCGGCGCTATCGCGTCATAGATGTGCTGAGAGGCGACCCACACCTCGTCCACGAACTCATACGCCCGCGACCAGTCGGCTGGCGGATCGCCGACCTCCCAAAACCAGAGAGCGATCGTGTAGCGACCCTCGAAGAACGACCGGCCGGCCTCGCGGGCGAACACCGGCACGCCGTCCCCGTTGATGCAGAGGATGTTGATCGGATAGGCGGCCTCATCGATCCCGGCGTGGGCGAAGTCGGCGCCCTGGCGACTTGGCGGAATGAGCTGACCCTGGATCGGCAGAGCGGGTATGGATGCGGCGTCCAGGCCGCAGACCAGCAGGCGGGCCGCCTCCCCGACCCCCAGCTCGGCGGTGAAGAACCCCGCGACGTTGACACCCCACCGCAGCTCGCTCTCGTGGATGTGCGGATCGGCGTCGCGATAGGCGAGCTCGGGCGCGGGCGGAAGGAGCTCGGGCACCAGCCCCTCCTGCTCGACGCCGTGAACGCACAGCCATCCCGCGAATCCGGCCCCGTCGGGCCCGTCGATGTGGGGATAGCCATCGCGCAGGTCCGAGCGCCTCTCCCAGATCGCCATGTGCAGACGCGTCAGGCCCATGCCACGCCCGCGCCCGTCGAGCTGATTCAGGTAGCGGTACAGCTCGCCCCGGCCCGCGCCGGAGAACGGCGAGCGCGTCAGCTCGCCCTCGAGGATCCCCTGCAGGACCAGCGAGCGCAGCGTGTCGGTGAGGCGCAGCTCGTCGTCGAGCTGCACGTACGGGACGCGCGCGTCGGCCGCGGTGGGCAAGCCCGCGGCTCGCAGGTCCGCAGCCTGGCGCTCGACCAGCTCTGCCAGCGCCGGCGAAGAGCTGAGTGTGATTCGCCCCGGACCGGCGAACCAGGATGGAGGGTCGTCAGGGTCGAGCTCGCCGAGATCCAGCAGCCGTGCCGGCATGCCACCGACCTCGAGCACACGATCGGCCGCCGTCGCGCCCGCCGACCAGCCGATCGACAACGAAGCGAGCGACCGGGGGTCGAGCCCGTACCCCGGGTGACGCAGCACACCCACGTCCTCGACCACCGCTGGAACGGAGTCGATCCACGCGCGCACCGCGCCTGAGCCGTCGTCGGCGTCGAGCTGAAAGTACCGCGGCCAGGCGGCGAGCAGAGCGTCAGCCGAGCTCCCCGCGCGCAGCGCGAGCAGCTGCCTGCTGAAGGCGCCCCCCCAGGCTTCGGCGGCTGCAGCCACCGCGCTTGGGCCGGCGCTCGCCCGCGCGAGAAGAACGACCTCGTGATCGTCGAGCAGCTCCAACAGCTCACTCAGCGGTCCGAGCACGCGCTGCCCGGCGCCGATGTAGATCGCCGATCGCTCACCCGCCTCGAGCAGCAGACGCACGAGATGAGGCAGGACGGCCATGCTCAACGCGCCGGGCGGGTTGGCCGCGGCGAGCAGCCCAAAGCTCTCGCCGACGACCGGACCGACCCCGAGCAGCCGCGCGTCGGCAAACCCTTTGACCTCCGCCGGATCGCCGTCCAGCAGCAGCACCGTCAGCGAGGCATCGGGGTGGTGTTCGCGCAGTGTGCCTGCCATCACGCGAGCACGAGCGAGCGAGCCGCGGCTCGCGATCGTACAGACGTGCACGCCGCCATTTTACGGGCACACAGACACCGCTCGTGGCGCTCGCTGCTAGCTTCCCCGCCGGTGCCGCGCCTGCAGAGCCTGAAGAGACGCCCGCGCGTCCGCCGTCTGGCGGAGCGGATTGCGGTAGGTGCGCTTGAACGCAGCGGCTCGCCGTACGCGCTCGCGCTGCCGGCGCCGCCACCGCCCCCCCCTCCACCTCCGCCCGAGCCGCCGGCTCCGACTGCGTCCGACTTCGCGCGCGAGCTTCGTCCCGCGCCCTGGACCGGTGCGGTGGCACCCGTCTCACATCTGCTGTTCGAGCGCCTGGGCGCCGAGGACGTCGCCGAGGTGCAGCGCCGCCTGCCCGAGTCGCCCGAGTTGCATGCCCATTATGCCGCCGCGCCCACCGACGGGCTACGGGAGACGCTCACGCTCATCGCCGGCGCCTGGCTGGAGGTGCCGGCGGTGGTCGAGAAGACGGGCCTGACCTCGGCGCAGCCGCCCGAGGATGTGCACGCGATGGCGCGCGGGGCGCTCGCGGCGGGGGGCGGCTTCTACGAGGCGGATCTCATCGCCGAGGTCCTCGCGGCGGTCGGGGTGGAGCTCGACGAAGTACAAAGCGCGCTCGACTTCGGCTGCTCCTCCGGGCGCGTGCTGCGGGCGCTGAGCGCCGCCTACCCGCACATCGGCTGGGCGGGATGCGATCCGAACGAGGTCGCCGTCGCCTGGGCGGGCGAGCAGCTGCCCGACGCACAGCTGTTCGTCAGCACAGACGCTCCACCGCTGCCGCTCGCCGACGCCTCGCTCGACCTCGCCTACGCGATCTCGATCTGGTCGCACTTCGAGCCGTCGCTCGGCCTGCGCTGGTTCGAGGAGATGCACCGCTTGATCCGCCCTGGCGGACACCTCGTGTGCACGACCCACGGACTGACCTCGATCGCGCTGTACGCGGCGCTCGAGCTGCGCACGCCCGAGCAGTCCCGCGAGATCGCCGACGCCCTCTACAGCCGCGGCTGGTGGTACGCGGCGGAGTTCGGCGAGGAGGGCGACTGGGGCGTGCTGAACCCCGATTGGGGGACCGCGTTCGTCTCGCCCGAGTGGATGCTCACGCAACTTTGCTCGCGCTGGCACGTTCTCGAGTTTGCGCCAGGACGCAACCAGGACAACCAGGACGTGTACGTCCTGCGGCGCGTTTAAGCCAGGACGCGGCGCACGACGAACCAGCCGTCTGCGCCGTCCTCCTGTTCGCACGCGTCTCTTGGACAGATGATGCTATGTCAATGGACAGACCTCCAAGGTAGAATGGACACATGACTGCCATGAGATTGCTGGCCGACGAGCTGGGCGTGCACGAGCGAACACTTCGACGTGCGCTCGCGCGGGGGACTGTGCGCGCGATCAGGCCGACACCGCGCACGCTCGATCTGCCGATGTCCGAACGCCGGTACCTTCGACGTGCATGGCCGCTGCTCTCTGGGTTGTGCGCAAGCCTGCGAACTGAGCAGAACGTCCGCTTCGCGCTGCTGTTCGGCTCCACCGCAAGCGGAGCGGACACGTCCGCTAGCGACGTCGACCTGCTCGTCGACCTACGCGACCCGAGCCTCGAGCGCATGGTCGACCTGAGCACGAAGCTCACGGCGGCCATCGGCCGTCGCGTCGATCTCGTCAGGCTGACCGACGCGGAGCAGGAGCCAGCTTTCCTCGCTGCCGCCATTGCCGATGGGCGCGTGCTCGTCGATAGAGAGCAGCTGTGGCAGCGTCTGCGCCAGCACGAGATCGTCATTCGTCGAGACAGCGCTACTCAGGAGCGCCGGCGCACCCGCGCTGCCCTCGCAGGGATCGATCGCTTGTTCGCCGACTGACGATGGTCGGGGGCGAACCACGCCGCGCCACCGACCGAAGATCGGCCAGCAATCGCTGGAAGCGAGAGATCGTTCGGCGCCTCGAGGAGTTCCCGCGTCAGTAGGCCGCGCTGGAGAATGCGATGGGCGTGTTCGGCGACGATTTTGACCTGCAGCGGTTCAAGGAGGCATTCGGCACGACGGATGACCTGGATGCCTACAACCGCGTGCAGGCTATCGAGCGAGCCACCAGCAGAGTGCAGAACTTCGTCGCAGAGCTCGCCGAAGCGGGTGTGAAGCTCGCACAGCTGGCTCCCGGCCCAGGCACCGTCTCGGCATCGTCGGCACAACGCGCATTCGAGACCCTCCGCGACGATGGGATCATCGACGCCAGTACCTGCCGACGGCTGACCCGCGCGCAGAGCGCCCGGTCGAAGATCGAGCACGCATACGTCGACGTCCCGGCCGGAGACGTACACCGCGCCGCCACACTGGTGCACGATACGGCGCGTGACTTCATCCGCCCCTATCGCGCCTGGATCGCCGGCTACCTCGACCAGAACAGCTGATCGGGAAGCCGAGCGTCCGCCGAGGACTCCATCGGCCACTCACGCAACTCCAGCCCCGCCGGCGTGTCCTTGAGTTGCCCCGCCGGGCGCAACCAGGACAGCCACACGTCTACGTCCTGCGGCGCGCGTGAGTTCACGCCCAGCACCATTGCTAGCGTTCATAGGCCCTTGTCGACCACAATCCCCCGAGCGCCGGACGCGCCAGCAGCCATCGGCCCGACGATCCCCTCCGCCGTGTCGATCCAGGACGTCAGCAAGACCTTCCGGCTGCCCCACCAGCAGTACTCGACGCTGAAGGAGCGCGCGCTGCACCCGCTGCGCCGCACCACCTATGACGAACTGCACGCCGTCAACAACGTCACCCTGGAGATCGCCGACGGCGAATTCTTCGGGATCGTCGGACGCAACGGCAGCGGCAAGAGCACGCTGCTGAAGTGCATAGCGGGCATCTACGGCGTCGACAGCGGGCGCATATCGGTCGCCGGGCGCCTATCGCCGTTCATCGAGCTCGGAGTCGGCTTCAACCCCGACCTGAACGCGCGCGACAACGTGATCATCAACGCGATCATGCTCGGGCTGACGCGCAAGCAGGCGCTGCGGCGCTTCGACGACGTCGTAGCGTTTGCGGAGCTCGAGGAGTTCATGGACCTGCGGCTGAAGAACTACTCCTCGGGCATGCTCGTGCGCCTCGCCTTCGCCACCTCCATCCAGGTCGAAGCCGAGGTGCTGCTGATCGACGAGGTGCTCGCCGTCGGCGACGCCGCCTTCCAGCAGAAGTGCTTCGAGGAGTTCTTCCGCCTCAAGCGCGAGGGACGCACGATCGTGTTCGTCTCGCACGACATGTACTCGGTCGAGCGCTTCTGCGACCGCGCGATGCTGATGGACCACGGCGACGTCGTCCAGATCGGTGATCCGCGCACGATCGGACGCGCCTACCACGAGCTCAACTTCGGCCAGCTCGCCCACGACGCCCCCGCCGAGAGCCACTCCGACAGCGGCACCACGATCGCCGACGCCTGGTTCGAGAACGAGCGCGGCGAGCGCGTGAGCAGCGTCAGCCAGGAGGACGGCTTGCGCATGTGCTTCGAGGTCCGCTTCGCGGAGGAACTCGACGAGCCGGTGTTCGCGGTCACGCTGCGCACCGATCTCGGGCACACGATCATCGTCGCGCGCTCGGACCAGCACGGCCGCTCCAGCGGCTCGTTCAAAGCCGGTGAGAGCGTGGTGGCGAAGTTCGCGATCCCCAACTGGCTGACGCCCAGCCGCTACCTGCTCACCCCCTCGCTGGCACGCGCGGGCACCGGCGAGAGCGCGCTCGCGCTCGTCGAGGACATGGCCTCAGTCGTCGTCCACGGCAGCGTCAGCAGCGGCGGCATCCTCGAGCTCCCGGTCGACGTGAAGTTGGAGCGAGCGTGAGCGCGATGCCCGATGTCGGGCTGCCGGTCCCGCCGCACTCGCCGCCTGCGAGCCATGGCGTGTACGGTCCCTCCGCGCTCGGCGGCGGCCTGCACCGCTTCTGGTCGCTCACGTTCATGCTCGCGCGCACCGAATTCAAGCTGCGCTTCTTCGGCTCGGTGTTCGGCTACCTGTGGACGCTCGTGCGCCCACTGCTGTTCTTCGGGGTGCTGCTGTTCGTGTTCACCACCGTCCTGCACGTCGGCAGCAAGAAAGTCCCCCACTATCCCGAGTACCTGCTCGAGTCGATCATCCTCTTTACCTACTTCCAGGAAACCACCTCCGGCTCCGTAGCCAGCCTCGTCGGCCGCGAGAACCTGCTGCGCAGGGTCCGCTTCCCGCGCCTGGTGATCCCGCTGTCGGTCGCGCTGTTCTGCTTCTTCAACCTGTGCATGAACCTGATCGTCGTGTTCATCTTCATCCTGGCCAGCGGCGTCGAGCCCCGCTGGAGCTGGCTCGAGCTGCCCGTGCTGATGGCGCTGCTGGTGACGATCTCCGCCGGCGTGGGCATGCTGCTCTCGGCGCTGTACGTGCGCTTCCGCGACATCCAGCCGATCTGGGAAGTGGTCGCGCAGCTGCTGTGGTACGGCTCTCCGATCCTCTACACGGTGCAGTCGGTCGAAGACAAACACCTGCTCGGCATCTCCTTCGCGCACATCCTCACGATCAACCCCCTCGGCGCGATCATCACCCAGGCGCGCAAGGCCCTCTTGCAGTCAAGCGCCCCCTCGGCCGCGGCCACGCTCGGCGGCGACGTGCGCCTGCTGATCCCGCTAGGCATCGTCGCCGCGATGTTCGCGCTCGGCCTGTGGTACTTCAACCACGAGGCGCCGCTGATCTCGGAGAAGCTGTAGGCGATGAGCGACGTGCAGACATCCGGCGAGCTGGAGCTGCAGGCCGAGGTCGAGCGCCTGCGCGCGCGCGTGGCTGCGCTGGAGGCCGAGCTCGTCGAGGTGCAGGAGCGCGCGAACGCGTCCGTCGCCGAGTGGCAGGAGCGCGCGTACTGGCTTGACCGCTGGCACCTCGACCTGAACGCGCTGATGCGCAGGCCGGGCGCCGCCGAGCTGCGCGCCGCGGTGCGAGTGGTGCGCGATGTCGTGCGGGCGTTCAGGCGGGCCAAGCGCAGCCTGAGCAGGTCGTGAGCAGCGTCTGCGCCGTCATCCCCGTCAAGGACGGCGAGCGCTACCTCGATGAGCTGCTCGACGCCCTTGTGCGCGAGGGCGTCGATGAGATCCTCGTGATCGACTCGGGCTCGCGCGACCGCTCGCGCGAGATCGCCCGCGCGCACGGCGTCGAGATGATCGAGATCGACCCGCGCAAGTTCGCGCACGGACGCACGCGCAACCTCGGCGCCGAACGCACGTCCGGCGAGCTGATCTGCTTCTTGACGCAGGACGCGACACCGTGCCCCGGATGGCTCGACGCCTATCGCGAGGCGTTCGCGCTGGCGGAGCGCGTCGGCGCGGCCTACGGCCCGCACCTACCGCGGCTCGACAGCAGCCCGATGATCGCGCGCGAGCTGACCGAGTTCTTCGCGGGGTTCGAGACCCACCGGCCTCCCGGCGGGGACGGCGCTCGAGGTCCCACGCTGCAGCGCGCGGGCGACCCCAGCTTCCTGTCGAACGTCAACGCCTGCTATGCGCGCGCCTGCTGGCAGGAGATCCGCTTCCGCGACGTCGGCTACTCAGAGGACCAGGCGTTTGGCGCCGACATGCTCGCCGTGGGCTGGGTCAAGGTCTACCACCCCGGGGCGGCGGTACTGCACGCCCACGACTACGGTGCGATCGAGTTCATGCGCCGCTACTTCGACGAGTACCGCGGGCTGCGTGAGACGACCGTCCACGTAGAGGCCTTCGGGGTGCGCGACACCGCGCGACACGTGCTCCGCGAAGTGGCGGCCGACCGGCGCTGGATGGCCGAGCGCGGACTCGACAGGACGACACGTGCGCGCTGGAGCGCGCGCGCCGCAAGCCACCACGCGGGCCGCCGCGTGTTCTCGGCGCTGGGGTCACGCTCACAGCGCATGCCCGCGCCACTGCTGCGCGGCCTGTCGCTGGAGAAACGCGCACAGTCGCCAAGCGCAGCAGCGCTCAACGGCAAGCACGCGGGCGCGGAGAGCGTCGAGCCGGCGCTCGCGGACACCGCCTCGCCGGTGGCGCCCGCGCGCCCGATCGGGCAGAAGCTCTCGGGCGAGGTGTACGACGTGATCGCGCAGGTCTGGCGCGAGGGGGCTGCGCCGCTGCTTCAGCCGGTGCCCGGCATGTCCGAGCGCGAGCGGTTGCGCCTGGCGATGGTGATCCCGCCGTTCAACCGCGGCAGCGGCGGGCACAACACGCTGTTTCAGATCTTCACGCGCCTGGAGCAGCGCGGGCACGCTTGCAGCGTGTGGATGGCCGACTACCACGGCTACGCGCGCTCGGTGTGGCCGGCGACGCTGCGGCGCGAAATCCAGGAGTACTTCGCGCCGCTCCAGGGGCCCGTGTACAAGGGCTTCGCCGACTGGCAGGGCGCGGACGTCGCGATCGCGACCGGCTGGCAGACCGTGCACGCGATGCTCCAGCTCGACCACTGCCGCGCGCGCGCCTACGTCGTCAACGACCACGAGCCCGAGTTCTATGCGGCCTCCACCGAGCACGAGCTCGCCGCCGACACCTACCGCTACGACTTGCACTGCATCGCCGCCAGCCCGTGGCTGCGCGACCAGCTGAGCGAGCGCTACGGCGCCAGCGCCGAGGCGTTCCAGCTCGGCGTCGATCACGACACCTACCATCCTCGGCCCGTCGCGCGCGAGCCCGCGACGGTGATCTACTACGCGCGCTACGCCACCCCCAGGCGCGCCGTGCCGATCGGGCTGATGGCGCTCGCCGAGCTCAAGCGCCGCCGGCCCGACGTGCGCGTGGTGCTGTTCGGCACGAACGAGGTGCTCGACGCCTCCTTCCCCTACGAGCACATCGACGTGCTCAGCCCGACGCAACTCTCGTGGCTTTACTCCGAAGCGACCGTCGGGCTGTGCCTGTCGCTGACCAACTTCTCGCTGATGCCCAAGGAGATGCTCGCTTGCGGGCTCCCCTGCGTCGAGCTAGCCGGCATCAGCGCCGAGTCGATCTTCGGCTCCGACGGCCCGCTGGAGCTCGCGCCGCTGGACCCCAACCGCATCGCCGACGCGATGCAGCGGCTGCTGGAGGACCGTGAGGCGTGGCAGCGTCGCTCGCGCGAAGGCGTCGACTTCGTCGCCTCGCACACGTGGGATCACGCCACCGATGAGGTCGAAGCCGGGCTGCGCCACGCGCTGCGCGAACGCGAACGAGAGGGAGTGACTATTGGCTGACCGCGCTTCGCGGACGGTCAGGCGGGGTGCTCGGGCATTGGTCGCGAAAGCCGGCGAGGACATGCGGGTCTGGCCGGGTCGTGCGCGCGCGGCTGCTCGCCGTCCCGAGTCGATCGCGCTCGGACTCGTGTTCCTGGCCGGGCTCGTGCTGCGGGTGTACTTCTACGAGCACTGGCGACCCGCGCTGACGGGTTTCCCCGACAGCTCGATCTACATCCAGGACGCGATCAGCGGGGTCTTCAACGACCCACTGCGAGTGGGGGGCTATTCGGAGTTCCTGCGCCTGATGCACGGCATCCACCCGACCTTGTCGTTCGCGATCCTCGTGCAGCACCTGCTGGGACTGGCCAGCGGCCTTTTGCTATTCGGCGCCGTGCGTCGGGCCGGGTTCTCGGGGTGGGTCGCGTTGGTGCCCGCGGCGGTCGTGATGCTCTCGGGCTCGGAGATATTCGTCGAGCACGCGCCGCTCAGCGAGACGCTGTTCATCTTCCTCGTGGACCTGGGGCTTTATGCGCTCGTCCGCGCATGGACGCGATCGGGGTGGGCGGTACTCGGCGGGCTGGCGCTGGGGACGGCCGTCGACGTGCGCAGCGTCGGCCTGTTGCTGCTGGTCGTGATGATCGGTCTCGCGCTGATCGCCGCGCCCGGCGGGTGGAGGCGGCGCGCGTTCGTGGCTGCGATCCTCGCGCTCGCCGCGGCGCTGCCGATCGCCAGCTTCCTGCATGCCCACGAAGAATCGCAGGGGTACGGCGGCTTCACCGGCGCGGGCTACTTCGACCTGTACGGGCGCGTCGCCCCGTTTGCAGACTGCTCCAAGTTCACCCCGCCCGCAGGCACCGCCGACCTGTGCATCCGCGTGCCCCGCTCACGGCGACCCGGCCACGACTACTGGGAGTTCACCGCGAGCTCGCCGGCCGTCCAGGTCTTTGGCGAGCCCGACGAGGTCGTCCCGAAGCCGGGCGAGAACTCTAAGCTGCGCGCGTTCGCCGAGGCGGCGATCCTCGGGCAGCCGCTCGAATACCTCGAATACGTCGGGCGTGACCTCGTAAGGATCGTAGACCCGTCGTTCCCCAGCTCGCCCTACGGCAACAAGGGTCCGACGGGCACCGAGTACGGCAACACGCCGCAATCGCTGACCGACTACTACTTCAGCACAGGCAACCTCTACGCCATCCACCTGCAGCTCGCCTCCTACTACCCCGGCGACGGCGAAGTGCACGAGAACATCAACTTCCTGCTCGATTACGAGCGCGACACGCGCATCGACGGACCGCTGATGGCCATCCTGCTGGCGCTCGCACTCGCCGCCCCGATCCTCACACGCGGCCGTGAGCGCCGCGCCGCGTTGTTCTTCCTGCTGGCCACCGCCGTCCTGCTGGTCGGCCCGGTGTTGGTATCCGAGTACGACTACCGCTTCACGATCCCCGCGTTCGGCCCGCTCGCCGCCACCGCAGCGATCGGAGCGTGTGCGGCGACCACGCGTATGCAGCTACTGCTGAGGCGCCGGCGAGAGCGGCGCGACCTGGCTCGACACGGCGCGGTGTAACGCTCGGCGCTCAGGTGAAGAAGCTGCCGAGCGTCAACAGCTGCGAGGCATAGCTCAGGCCGATCATCGCCACCACCAGCATCGTCGCGAGCGGCACGTGCCAGCGGCGGCCGAGTCCGAACGTGCCCGCGACCGCGATCGCCGCCAGCGCGGCGATCGCGGGGAAAATGTAGCGACCCTGTTCGGCGACGACCATGCGCCCACCGTCAGGCGCGAAGAACGCGGCCTCCACAGCGACCAGCACACACACCGGGAACAGGGCGATGACCGCCAGCTCGAAGAACCGGCGCTTGGCGGCGATGCGCTCGCGCACGGCGGTGGACAGCGCGAGCACGCCGATAGCGATCATCACCACGAGGATCGCGCCGTAGACCCACTTGGGAAAGGACCACGTGTACCAGCCGAACGACGCCCAGCCTCTCACCAGGTAGACCGCTTTGAACGGCCAGCCGGGTGGGAACAGGTTGCCCATGAACGACAGCCTCGGCAGGAACAGCTCCCACAGGTACTCCAGGAACCGTCCCGGCATGTGCTCGGCGAGCGAGACCGAGCTGGCGGCGCTGACGCCGCCGCCGGTGGGCTGCCCGGCGACCGACGGGTAGAACACCGGCTGCAACAGCGACCAGCCTCCTCGTACCGCGAGGAACGCGGCGATCATGGCCGCCCACGCCGGCGCGACCCGCACGCGATGCTCGCGCCACAGCACCCCCACCAGCCCGACGGCGACCGCAGGGTAGATCTCATATGCGGTCTCCTTCATGAACGGCGCGATCGCGAGCGTCGCGCCCAGCGCCAATCCGACCCGCCACGTCAGTCCGCGCCTGAGCGCGCGGATGACCAGATACAGCGACAGGGCGGCGGCGGCGTTGACGCCGTTGTCATTGTTGACCGCACCTGAGATGAAGCCGAACATCGGATGGAACGCCACCAGCAGGCCGGCCGCCACCGCCGCGACGCGCTGGTGGGGAAGTAGCTCGCGCACGATCCCGAACGCGCAGAAGGCGACCAGCGCGCCAAGCAGCGCCGAGACCAGGCGCATGGCCGCCAGCTGCGAGAACGTCGACTGTGAGCGCACCGCCAGGTACGCAGGCGCGAGCAGCGCGTAATACGCGGGCTGATGCGGCGAGGCGGCTTCGGTGTAGCCTCCGCCGTTGCTCGCCGGATGCGGTGTCGAGGCGATTTCCCGCTGCCACTGCGTCTGCTGAGACGCCAGCCACGGCGGGCGTCCGAAGACATTTGAGATCTGCGAGTAGATGTCGACCGCGTCGAGCGCGAGCGTCTGTTCTGAGGAGTACGCGGGCAGCGCGTTGGGCGAGCGCGGGGGTGCGTGCCCGGTTTCAGCGAAGTACTGCGCGTAGGCGAAGTGCGAGGGCTCGTCTGGTGCGTTGAACGCGGGCGTGATCAGCGCCCACGAGCCTGCGTTGACGAATGCGATCAGCGCGATCGCGAGACCTGGACGCAGAGATCGCAGGCGCGAGAACAGCGGCCGGTCCGACAGCGCGCGGACCAGCAGCAGCAGCGACAGCGCCCACGCCAGCGGCAGCACGACGAACAGCAGGAACGGGTAGGTCCACGCGCCGACGATCCCCGGACGAAACAGCGCCGCGCGCGAGAAGATTGCTCCGGCGGAAGCAAACAGCGAGCGCTCTCGCCCGGCCGGCGGCAGGAACCACACCGCCACGCGGTTGGCCACCGGCGCACCGTCGAGCTGGGCGGGCACCTGGTTGGCCTGCAATCCGATCATCCCCCCCAGCGCCATCGGACCGTCCAGCGGCGTCAGGCAGACGGTCGCCGGGACCGACGCCGGCGAGGATCGGCGGGCGGGAATGCTGGCCTCGCCGAGCGCGAGTGAGGACGGACCGGGCACCCCCTCCATCCTCGAGGCCGTCGTGCGTCCAGCAGCGCTGACACGTACCTCGGCCGCGAACTGCGGCCCCTGGGCGAACACCGCCAGCTGCACACGCCCGGTTTCCGCGGGCAGGTTTAGATGCGGGACGCACAGCGTCTGACCCTTGCCGACGTTCGCCGCCACGCTGCTGATGGCGACGCTATCGGTTCCCGTGAAGTATTCGCGCGGGATCGCCAGCTGCCAGACGATTAGCCCCAGCATGATCGCGCCCACGAGCGCCGCCGGCCACCACACCCCGCGCGTTCCTTCCAGCCGTGCGAGGATCCGATTGCCGACCACTCCCGCACGCGCAAGACCGCCCCGCGCCCCGCGCACGGGCGCCACGCCTGCGGCGCCTTCGCTCACCGGCGACGCAGCCCGAGGATGCTGAGCAGGAACGCGGAGAAGAAGATCTGGATGCCGACGATCAACAGCGACGCGGCGATCACGGCGAGGTGTTCGTCGGCGAGCGAGCCGAAGCCATTCGAGATCCACGTCGCCAGGATCACCCCGCCCAACACGACGCCGACGAGCATGAACAGGCCGCCCAGCAGCAGCCCGTGCTCGAGGCGAAAGCGCGCGCGCATGCGGTCGAACCAGGGGTCGCGCTCGCCCATGAAGTACGTACCGTAGGCGTGCGCGCACAGCCCCAGCGCGAGCACCTGCGTGCCGACGATCATCAACAGCGCGCCGCCGATCAGCGCGTGCACGCCCCACGCGCGCCCGAAGAAGTCAAGGCCCGCGCCCACGAACACGACGATCAGCGTGCCCAGTCCGGCGAGCACGGCGCCCGGGAAGATGAACAGGTGGTTGGGGCTGTGAACGAGCAGGAAACGCAGGTGGCGCCAGCCGTCGCGGAAGCTCGACAGCTTGCTCTCGCCGCCGCGGGGGTGGTACATGATCGGGAACTCTGCGATCCGCAGCTTCTCCTTAGAGGCCCTGATCACCATCTCCGATGCGAACTCCATGCCGGTCGTGCGCAGATCCAGGCGCGCCAGGACGTCGCGGCGCACGGCGCGCATGCCGCAGTGGGCGTCGCTCACGCCCGTGCTGAAGAACAGGTTGAGCAGGCCGGTGAGGATCGGGTTGCCGACGTAGCGGTGCAGCCACGGCATCGCGCCCGGCTGGATGTTGTCCATGCGATCGCCGATCACCATCTCCGCGCCCTCATCCAGCGCCTCGACGAAGCGCGGAATCTCGTCGAAGTCGTAGGTCATGTCGGCGTCCGCCATCACGATGTAGCGCCCGCGCGAGGCCTCGAAACCCGCCAGGTAGGCGCTGCCGTAGCCGCGCCTTCGTTCGACCACCACGCGCGCGCCCGCGCGCTCGGCAAGGCGCGCGGAGTCGTCCTCGGAGTCGTTGTCCGCGACCACCACCTCGCCGGCGACGCCCATGCGCACGATCGCTTCCAGCGCGGCCGTGACGCATGACTCGATGTTCTCGGCCTCGTTCAAGCACGGGATCACGACCGACACCAGCGGCGCGTCCGCATCGTGGGTAGCGCGCGCCACGGTGGTGGCGCTTGTTGGTTCAAGAATGCTCATCGGCTTGACCGGCCCGGCCTCGATTCGCACAGCCGAACACCGGCGGTGCGTTTATAACGCCTGAGTGGGCGGAAAGTGGCGCACATTCGTGCCGCGGTGATGAGATGAGATGCTAGCGGCATGCGCGTGTGCATCGTCTACGACTGCCTGTTCCCCTACACCATCGGGGGCGGCGAGCGCTGGTATCGCAGCCTCGCCGAGCGCCTGGCGCGAGAGGGGCACGAGGTCACCTACCTGACGTTGCGCCAGTGGGAGCGCGGCGAGGAGGTGGCGCTGGACGGCGACGTTCGCGTGCTCGCGGTGGGCCCGCGCATGGCGCTGTACACGGCCAGCGGCCGGCGGCGGATCCTGCCGCCGCTGGTGTTCGGCGCCGGCGTGCTCTGGCACCTGCTGCGCCACGGCCGCCGCTACGAGGTCGTGGACACCTCCGCGTTCCCGTACTTCTCGCTGCTCGCCGCCGCCGCCGTGCGCCCGCTGGCGGGCTTCGAGCTCGTGGTCGACTGGTTCGAGGTGTGGAGCGACTCCTACTGGCGCGGATATCTGGGCGCCGTCGGCGGACGCATGGGCGCGCTCGTGCAGCGCCTGTGCGTGCGCGTTCCCCAGCGCGCGTTCTGCATCTCCGAGCTGCACGCGAGCCGCCTGCGCAAGGAGGGTTTGCGCGGGCCGGTGACGGTGCTGCGCGGCCTGTATGCGGGGAGCACCGAGGCGCCCGCCGTGGGACCGGCGGACCCGCTCGTGCTGTTCGCCGGGAGGCTGATCCCCGAGAAGAACGCGCCGCTCGCGGTCACCGCGATCGCGCTTGCTGCCCATCGGATCGAGGGACTTCAGGGGGAGATCCTCGGCGATGGCCCGGAGCGCGCCGCGCTCGACGCCGTGATCGCCGAGAGCGGGGTCGGGCAGACGGTCTCGGCGCCGGGCTTCGTCGACGGCGACCTTCTCATCGCGGAGATGCGACGCGCGATGTGCATGCTCGTGACCTCGCGTCGCGAGGGCTACGGCCTGGTGGTCGTCGAGGCCGCCGCCCACGCCACGCCGAGCGTGGTCGTCGCCGGCGAGGACAACGCAGCCACCGAGCTGATCGTCGAGGGCGTCAACGGCACCGTCGCCCACAGCTCCGATCCGCAGGCCGTGGCAGACGCGATCGTGCGGGTGCACAAGGGCGGCCTTGCCCTGCGCGAGAGCACCGCCCGCTGGTTCGCCGAGAACGCCGAGCGACTGTCGTTGGAGTCCTCGCTGCGGATTGTGCTCGAGAGCTACGCGAGTCCGGTATAACCGAGTTATACTGTGCGGGATGAAGACAGCGATCTCGCTTCCCGATGAAACCTCACGTCGTGTGGACCGCGCCGCTAGGCGGTTGGGCGTGTCGCGCAGCGAGTTCTTCGCGCGGGCGGCGGAGAGATGGCTGGACGCCCTGGAGGACGACGGCACCACCGAGGCAATCAACCGTGCGATCGCCGAACTCCCAGCCGATCATGAGTTCACCGCCGCGGCCGCCGCGGCCTTGGCCGCCGACGATCAGCAGTAATGGTGCGGGGCGAGCTGTGGTGGGCCGATCTCGGCTTGCCCAGGGGCTCTGCGCCTGCCCTGCGCCCGGTCCTGGTGATCAGCGCTGATCGCTACAACCGTTCCAAGCTGCGTACGACCACCGTGGTTGTGCTTACCGGCGACGTCAAGCTCGCTGCACTCCCGGGCAACGTGACGGTGCCCGCCGGCATCGCCGACCTCCGGACCGATTCGATCGTCAACGTCACGCAGGTCGCGACAATCGATCGCAGCGCCCTCGAGGAGCGCATCGGCGCGTTGCCGGACTGGCTGATGGCCCAGGTCGATGCCGGCCTCGGGCGCGCGCTCGCACTCGCTCGCCCGTGACCCGCGATCAAAACCGGCCTGACATGGTATGCTTTTACAGTTCATACCAGGAGGATCGATGAGCCGCAGGACCGTGTATCTGCCCGACAGCGTTGAGGAGCTCGCTCGCGAGTCGACTGTGGACGGCGAGTCATTTTCAGCAACGGTGGCACGCCTGATCGAAGAAGGCGCGCACAGCAAGCGTGGGCACAGGCGCCCACGATACGTGGCCTCAGGCGAGGGGCCACCCGAACTTGGACGGCTCGCAGAGCAGTATCTGCGAGAGCCCGTCGAGGCACACTGAGAGTCGTCGCCGACACGGGACCGCTGGTTGCGGCGAGCAACAAGCGCGATCGCGCACACGCGATCGCGGCACAGCTGGTGACGCGCTTGGGACGCGACCTCATCGTCCCGGCGGCGGTGATGGTCGAGGTCGACCAGCTTCTGCGATCGCGCGTCGGGCATCATTCCGCTCGCCTGTTCCTCGCCGCTCTCGTGGGAGGCGAGCATCGGGTGGCCTTCTCCTCCGCAGCCCAGCTGCGACGAGCAGCCGAGATCGACGCCCGCTTCGCCGACCTCGGGCTCGGGCTCGCAGACACATCGGTGATGGCGCTTGCCGAGCGCCATAGCCATCCCATCCTCACCTTTGACTTCGAGCATTTCCGCGCCGCGCCGCCGCGAGATGGCTACTGGCGCTTGGTCATCGACGAGGCGCGCTTTGCGCGCGCGATCGGCGAGCGTTGAGCTACCGAGACGGCTCTCCCTCACCCGCCGCCCGCCGATAGCTCGCGAGCGTCAGGCGCGCGGTGCGCTCCCAGGTGAACTCGCGCGCGCGCTCGAGGCCACGGGCACGCAGGTCCTCGACCAGCGCAGGCTCGCTCAGCAGGCGCGCCAGCGCCCGCGCGATCGCCCCCTCGTCGCGCGGATCGAAAAGCAGCGCCGCGTCCCCGGCGACCTCGGGCAGCGAGGAGCTGCTCGAGCAGGCGACGGGCACGCCGCGCGCCATCGCCTCCAGCACCGGCAGGCCGAAGCCCTCGTACAGCGACGGGAACACGAACGCGCGCGCGATCGCCCACAGGCCCTCGAGCTCGGCGCTGGACACCCACGCGGGGAAGCGCACATCCTCGGCGACCCCCAGCGCGCTCGCGTGCTCGCGCAGCTGCGTCTCGTGCGCGGTCGGATAGCCGGGCAGCACCAGCACCGGGCGCTCCTCGGACGCCAACCGCGCGAGCGCGCCGATCAGCGCCGGCAGGTTCTTGTGCGGGCGCTTGGCCGACAGGCTGAGCACGACGGCGCGCTCGCCGAGATCAAGGCGCGCACGCAGCTCGTGCTCGGGCGCGGGCTGCTCGCGGCGGACCGCGCCCAGCCCGAGCGGCACGACGTCGACGCGCCCTGGACTTGCGCCCAGCAGCGAAACCAGGTCCTCGCGCGTGCTTTGCGAGTCGGCGATCACCCGGTCGGAGCGACGCACCGCCCACGGCACGAGCACGCGCATGCCCTTGTCGCGCAGGCCGGCGTGCGCGTCCGGGAAACGGGCGTAGATCAGGTCGTGCACCGTCACGACCCGGCGAAAGCGCCCCCACAACGGCGCCGTGCTCGCGAGGCTGTGCACAAGCTCGACGCCCGCGCGAGCGGCCAGGATCGGCAGCAGCGTCTGCTCGCCGAGCACCCACTGCACACGATCGCGCGCGTTCACCGGCACGGTCACCGCCGGCAGCAGCTCGCCCCACGGACCGTCCTTCGCGGCGGCCGCCTCGCGGTTGATGAACGCCGTGAAGCGCATCTCGGCGCCCGCCTGCGCCACCAGCGCCGGAATCACCTCGCGCGCGGCGACCTCCATGCCGCCGGTCTCGCCTGGCACGAGGAACACCAGGTTCAGGCCGACGTGCATCCTCGTTAAGATGACATGCCGTGGCCGGCTCGATCGACGTCGTCATCCCGGCGTACAACCGCTGGGACCTCACGGCGAGCTGCCTGCGACACCTGGACGCCCAGACCGTCGCCCATCGTGTGATCGTCGTCGACAACGGCTCGAGCGACGAGACGCGCGCGTGGCTGCGCAGCGACTGGCCGCACGTGAGCGTGGTCGAGCTCGACCACAACCACGCGTTCACGCAGGCGGTCAACCTCGGCGTCGACACCGGCGGGGGCGAGCACGTGGTCCTGCTCAACAACGACGTCGAGCTGCGCCCGGACTGCCTCGAGCACCTGGTGGCGCCACTGGAAGAGGACCCTGCGGTGGGCTCCGTCGCCGCCGTCCTCTTGCAGCCGGGAGAACTGGCGATCGACAGCGTCGGCGTCACGACCGACGTCACGCTCGCGGGCTTCCCGCGCCTTCAAGGCCTGGCCCCCGAGGAGGCGAAGAACCTCCAGCCGCTGCTCACCGGGCCCGAGGGAACCGCCGCCGCCTACCGCCGCGCCGCGTGGGAGCAGGTGGGCGGACTGGACGAGTCGATCGTCGCGTACATGGAGATCCTCGACCTCGCGCTGCGCCTGCGCCGCGCCGGCTGGGGCAGCGCGTGCGCGCTGGACGCGGTCGGCGTGCACATCGGCTCGGCGACCTTCGGCCGGCGTTCGGTCGAGCAGCGCCGCCTCGCAGGCTTCAGCCGGGGCTATCTCTTAAGGCGTTACCGCGTGCTGCGGGGCAGGTTCGGACCGAGAGCGCTGTTCACCGAGGCGCTCGTCGTTGCGGGCGACGCGGTTCTCGCGCACGACCTGGCGGCGCTGCGCGGACGGCTCGCCGGCTGGCGGGCAGCCGGCGGCTTGGAGCACCGTCCCCGGCCGCCGGCGGAGGCGATCGACGAGGCGATCTCGCTGCGCGAGTCGCTCGACCTGCGCCGGAGCACCACCCGCGAGCGGGCGCGCGCCTAGTGACCTGAGTCGTTGATTCGTTGGCAGTAGTTGGCGAGGCTGTCGAGGATCTCTTCGGTGGTCTTGTGCCAGACGTAGGGTTTGGGGTCCTCGTTCCAG
>Ga0302325_10002928_pt1 | contig 40896 bp, 34 predicted proteins | sample Palsa_T0_2_FD_201948 | JGI IMG/M metagenome (GOLD analysis project Ga0302325, IMG submission 201948) | Peat permafrost microbial communities from Stordalen Mire near Abisko, Sweden - Palsa_T0_2 | ecosystem: Environmental > Terrestrial > Soil > Palsa > Peat permafrost | place: Sweden: Abisko...
CTGTGTCCGAAGCTTTGAGCTTGTCCCAAAAGAAAATACGCCAAAGTATTGTGTTTTCCTGGGTAAACTTGTAAGCCGAATGCTGATTATTCTCCATGTCTAAAATGCCGTAGACCTTTATACTGCTTTCATTGGGATTGACACCGATTATCGGTATGGAAAATATCGGGTGGTTATTGTGAAAAACGAGTATCGTTTTGTTGCGTTCGGCCTGTTCTATGATTTCACGGGCGATCTTATTGATGATTGTGTTGCTTTTTCGTGATGACACCTCGACCGGCAGACTGGGTTTTTCTTTTTGATACTCCTCGTATTCATGCAATGTTTGTGGGGTTATCGAAAAACTATGATGGTAATGGGAAAAAATGTAATCTTCAACGTCCGACAATCGGAGCACGAATTTCACAATCAGCTTTTCAAGACCTGCCCAAAACAAGTCGCAGTAAGTAGTCGTCGGAAAATTGAAGCGGTAAAACTTAGAATGATCGCCCGGCGTCAATAAGGTCGTTACCAAATCTCGATAAAACCAACTCCTGATCGAATGATCCTCTTCGTTCAGCGGCAACGTCATATCAATTGGCCTCGCCGAAACCACCACAATGTGTCTGGCAGCAATGATATCTTCCTTCAAACTGATCCTGTCCTCAAGCGCAGAAATGGGTTCGGTTTTTTTAGCCAGAGAGCTATTTTTCAGTTCCAAAGCTGAGATAATCTGGGAAAAGACCCTGTCCACCTGTGGTGCTGGCAAAAGTTGGGCAAGTACCAGCCTTAGCGAGAACTTAAAGTCTTCCGTGACATTTCTGTAGACGGTATCAGACAGTAACTGTGATATATATGTCTTGAGGCGACTTTGAGCGCGTTTAAGATCTAATTCGGAAAGTATCTCGCCTGAGTGATATCGGCTCCCAGGAGTATTAAGCAGATAGTTCACCAAATCTAACTGATTAATAAACAATGGTCTATTTTCAAATTTGGTATTGAAAAGTAAGTCTGCCGGGCCATTCATATGCTAAATGTACATAATTGTCAACAATTAAAAAGTAGAAGTGTGGGTTAAGAAATTAGTTAACTGCGCTTAACTGTTAAACTTTTTGCTTAATTTTAGTCTCGAAGGTTTCTTTAAGCACGCTGCGGCGTGGTATGCTGGTTATTTGGCAAAATTGCTACGAATGCTCATATTATTAGTTTTTTGCCAAAAAAATTGTCAAGGCGGTGGTTAAAGGAAGGTTTGACTCGTAATGTTGGAGGGGAAAGCCCGACAGGGCTCAATCTGTCGGGACTTTCGTGAAATGAGCTTTGAAAACAGCGGTCATTTCAGATTTTGTAAGTAACGCCATAAAAGTAGGTGTTGTTCACTAAATAAACAACATCTACTTGTCCTGGCATCCGGGGACCTGATCCTCTACAATCTTCCCTTTCTTTTGTTTTCCGGCGACATTGCTTCTACTCCGAGAAAAGGTTGGAGCGCCATTTTACACGCAAAACTATTTTTATGGTTCGGCGCGACCCCATTCTGTTGCCTCCTGACGGATAACTACTCTTGTTAAAGAGGATATGTTATTAATTATTTTATTAAAAAAAAGATTCATGAACAAGATCGTTCAAAAACAGTTTATCGCATTTCACGATAACATACGGGTTAACCTGGAGGATAACAAAGCCCTTATCGAAAAAAGAAATATGCTCATAGACGAGCTGAATGCATTTTTTAAGAAGCTTTTCGAGGACAAAAAGACGAATGTGTTGATAAAGTTCACATCCTTTCAACAGGGAAGTTATGCGATGGGCACGGGCAACAAACCGGCAAATGAAGAGGACGACTACGATATCGACTGTGGTCTTCTCTTTGAGATCTCAACGGCATCATTTGCGCCGTTGACAATCAAACAATGGGTGTTTGAAGCATTTGATAGCAAACAATTCAGGACGGTTGAATGGAAAAAAGCCTGCATTAGGGTGCAATACGTGGAGAAAGGACTACCAAAGTTCCATCTGGACTTTGCTTGTTATGCGGTCAGCAACAGCGACGGCAAAATTTATCTTGCGAAAGGAACGCCCACCTCTGCCGCCGAAAACAAAAAGTGGGAACAGACCGAGCCGAAAGTGCTAAGGGATCTCATCAACAACAAATTTAAGGACGTCGCGGAGTGTGACCAATTCAAAAGGGTGATCAGGGACTTTAAGAGATGGAAGGATGAACAGTTTTTCTCCGTGTATGGCCGACCTACTGGAATTGCATTGACTGCCCTGGCGTATAATGGATTCCAGCCCTTCACGCGTAATTTATTTACCGGCGTGGAAGAGGTTGACGACTTGAAGGCGGTTAAGGAATTGGCGACTTACATGCTGAGACAGTTTCGCGGAGATGGGCGTATACGGGTCCAGTTGCCTGTACCGCCGTATTACGATCTATTTGAAAAAATGACTGACCAGCAGTGTGAGGAGTTCAAGGCGAAACTGGAGGCGCTCAAAACCGCATTGGGTGATGCGGAAAATGAGACGGATCCACATGAAGCCTGCAAGATCTTAAAACGGAAATTCGGGGAAGATTTTCCCGTGCCGGCAAAAGAAGAAACAGGTCAAAACCGAAGAAAGGCCGTGGCAGGGACTTCAGAATCAGCGTAATATGAATGTCAATTCGCTTAGGCAGTATGTCCTACAGGCAGCATTGGAATTGTCAGAATTGACGGACGCCACTCCAACCCCCGGCGAAAGGGGGTTGGAGTTTGGTATTAATGGCGTGCTGGATCACGAAGGTGAGAAGGTGCGGCTACAAATATGCATCGCCACAGACTTTCCGGAAAGTAAGCCAGAATTTTATTTTCTTAACGCCAAAGGTTTTCCTCGCATCCCTCACGTTAACGAGGATGGGTATATCTGTTATACCCATGAAGACAGCATAGTGATGGACGTTGATAACCCAGTAGGCATTCTGCGGCATTGCTTTGATCTCGCAGTGCAGACACTGGTGAACGGCTTATCGGGTAAGAACAAAGAAGATTTTTATAATGAATTCGAAGCGTATTGGAGGCAGGTGGATGGGATCGAAACGCTGTATACCAACATCAGACTAACGGACAAGGTCGAACTGGTTAAATACTCGAAATTAAAAGACGCAAAAGGGTATTTTGCGGCGGGAGACGAGACCGAGCTGCTGAACAGTTACCAAAACTTTTTCGATATCAGTGTGCATCCGGTTCAGTACAGAAATGGTCTTTTTATCCCGGTGATTGCCGGTGAGCAATTTATAATCCCGGAAGCAGGATCAAAAATAGGATTGGATCAGCTGCGCCAGCTGACATGGGGGAATATCGTACCAACTGAAGTTGCAAGGCTGAACAGTCTCCTTGAAAAGACAAAATCGGATGATCTTGTAATATTTGGGCTACTTCGGCCGAATGGCTTACATTCCTTATTTGGCGTTCAACTGAAAAACATCCATCATAGGGCGCACCCATTGTTACCCAATGGCGCAATTACTCCGGTCGTCCCATTATCGGTTAAACGATTGGACTCCGGGTATTTATTGGCGCGGGGCGGCACGGGGGTGCAATTCCTGTATAAGAAGGTCCTGGTAATTGGTGGGGGATCCGTAGGGAGCGCCATCTGCGACGAGCTGGTAAAAGCGGCAATCATAAAGCTTACGGTTGTCGACAAGGAACTACTTGAGGTCGAAAACTGTTATCGGCATAGTTGTGGCTTCCGCTATATCGGTAAGCCAAAGGCAGAGGCGATTAAGTTAAAATTGCAGCATTTTTATCCTCATGCTGCTGTGCAGGCAATACATAGTGGGATAATTGACGCGATCAACAAAAAGAAAATTTCGCTGAAGGACTACGACTCAGTGGTCGTCGCTACTGGCAATGCAACGCTGAACCAACGTTTGATGCGCATTTCTAGAGCGGAAATCCCCGATATCCCGGTACTTTTCGCCTGGCTGGACCCGCTGGGGATTGGAGGTCATTGCCTGGTAACAAACTTGCCGGGGAAAGGATGTTATCAATGCCTGTATTCGAACGAAGAACTGCACAATATCGCCTCATTTGCGCATCACAGTCAACCAAGGAGCTTTAGCAAAAACCTCACCGGCTGCGGTAGTTCGTATGTGCCATATGGCTCTCTGGACGCTAACCAGACTGCAATCCTTACTGTTAGACAGTTAATCGAAGTTTTTAATGGGGAGATTGAGGTGAATGAGTTGAAGTCCTGGAAAGGCAATGCGCAACTGTTCGTTGAGCAAGGTTTTCGCTTGGCCGAACGATACCGGATGACGCAGGAGGACCTTGACGGACGCAAACAATTGTTTCACCAATCAAATTGCGGGATCTGTGAAGATGACTGAAAATACTTTTGTTCTCTCCAATGGTGGCCGAATTAAGATTGGTGAGGAAGCTTGGGAGACTATGGGGGCCGGGGTCCAGACTGATGAGAAAGCCAGGGAATCAGGCGGCGTAATGATGGGCCGGTTTATCAAAGATTGTAAGGATTTGGTGATAGACAAAGTTACCCAACCAATGGATGGTGACAGGCAAAGCAGGTATGGATTCAAGCGGCTATCGCCTTTACATCAGGAAATTCTCGACAAGGAATGGATGGCCAGCAAGGGTACGTGCAATTATCTCGGGGAATGGCACACGCATCCTGAGGATGATCCGACGCCATCAAGTGTCGATATCAATGATTGGAAACGAAAACTACGCAAGGACGTGTTCTCAGGTAGATATCTCTATTTTCTTATTGTCGGAACAGAGAAGGTGGGCCTTTGGGAAGGAGATAGAAGAACACTCACGATCGATAAATTAATTGCTGAAAAAGTAAATCAAATCTAATATGGAAAAAGTCCCGGGCATTATTGTTATCCTTCACAACGGGTTCTCTAAAATAACTGTAGATGAGTCACTGCAGGCGCTGCCCGCCGATTGGCTCAGTCTTAATAGAGAAGTCGTGGAAATAAGCTATTCCGAACTACTGGAATTGCAGAAGTTATACGATACAGGTTATGCGCAATATGCATTGGAGCATCGTAGGCAATTCGTCGCTGTGGTCGCACCCTTGTTGGCCAAGTATCCTGGGTATAAAATTGTCTATTTTGGGTTGGCGCCCATTCCGTTGTGTATTGATTTTGGTCACTTATTTCATAATTATCGCGATATTTCTATCTACCAGAAGCACCATGTAACAAAAGTTTGGTACACGGACCCGGCGGCTGGTGTTGCGGACGAAAAAACTCTTCGGATTGAAGGAGTGCCGGGCACGGACCAAAAGGGTATTGTTGACGCCATGATCAGGTTGGCTACTTCTCACCCCGTCAACCCGGAGGATACCATTGTTATCTTGCCGAACGCGGCCGAAATAGATATCGCGATCGATCATACCGACGAGGACGTGACTGGAACCGACATAAGTTTAAAACGTGTTGGGGAAGCAGTCAAGAGGGTTATGGATGATTTATCCAACAACAGAAGTAATATTGACGTCATACACCTTTTTGCCGCTATTCCTTGCGGCATAGCATTTTTGGTTGGGACAAAGATATCACCCAACATACATTCATTTATTCAAACATATCAATTTTCGCGAACCAGGGAACCAAAGTATACCAAGGCGTTGTTAATTAAAGGTCCGCTTGAGGTGGAAAGAAAGGCAACGGAAGAGGAATTGCAGCGCTCCAACTATCTCCGTGATTTGGCGGATAAGGAGCTTCAAAAAGGTGTACGGAAATATTGCGGTGAGAATGAAGATATGTCCAGTGGAAGATCCTGGGTCAAGGCGATTGTGCCCAAATTGCCTGAGACGATTATGAATAGTCCTTTTTGGAAAGATTTGCCGGCCATGTATGAGACCACGTTGAGCGGGGATAGCTTTGAGACATCAGAAGAAGTGATTAGTGATGGCTTTTTGTGGCGATTGCATAAATGGTATGTGGATGACGGTTTTTTTATTGCGCTTGATAAACGGATTAAGGCGGAGGCGGAGATCTTGTCGGCCGTGCGGCTTTTTCTTTTTCACGAAGCCTTGCATTATAAAAAACATAGGTTGACGGATCTCACCTCGGTGAACATCGGGAGTTTTCCAAAGGTTCTTGAAATCGCAGATTATCAGGCCGACGTTTATGCGCTAATGAATGAATATGGTTATCACTCAAAGATGATAGGGGCGATTACCGATCCGAAGGCGTTTTTCCTAAAGGCGATCATGACCGCTACCGAAACGATGTGGAGTTTTGACGACAATGGGCAAAGGTTGGAAGAAATACAAATTAGAAGGCTTAATCGGTATCTGAATTGGTATTGGCAATACGCGCGAATCGAAAGCGATGGTAATGACATAAACGATATCATATCGATCCTGGAAGAGAAACCGGTCATTGAGTTGAACGGTCTCAAGTCAAAAGAGGAGAACAATCGTTTCTTTTTCCTGCTGGAAAAAAGACCAAATCAGCCCCTGGAGCTGGCTGTTTTCTATAATAATCAATTGGTCCGTGACGGCAGCGCTACAAACATGGTGATAGAAGTGCTAGTGCAAGGAGTGAAAGAAATGAAGGGAGAAATGATCCTTCCGGTTTTGCGAAGTTTTTTGATTCGTTGAGTTACGTTTGGAACTTCCAAGCATGATGGGAAGTATCGGATCGACCATTGGGCATTCAATGCAAAGCCATGGGTCTGCTTTGGCATCTGTACCCGGCAGAAAACTTGCAGTCATCATATGCGGTTTCGGCACGGGCTCCACCCCTTACTGATCGTTGTTTGCCTATTTTCCCCCCGATCGATTGCTGGGTACTCCAGGTTGTGTGGGCATCCGGTTTTATTTTGGGTACAGCGCTGCTCCGGCCCACCCTCCCGAGCGGTTTGCCTCGGTGATAGCGGCGGTTGATAGTAATGATGAGACACTCGGCGTTTTTGCCGAAAGTGGGAAACGCTTTCCTTCCATGGAAGGTGGGATCTTCGAGTAGTATATTGCCCTTTTCTATTTAAAGGCTTGGAAATCCCGCCGTTCAAGCCACAACTCCATCACTTTTTGCGCCGCGGCCTCGGGGTCGATGCGGATATATTTGTAGAAATCCTTTTCAGGTTTGTGGCCGCGGATCTGCATGATCATTTTATAGGGCGTGCCTTTGAGGTGTTCATTTGTACAAAAGAACCGTTGCGGTGTGGGAAGTGATCTAGTCCGCAGACTGAAGGGAAGTTGTCAAAGTCGATCGAATAAAATGATTTTTTGCCTTTTAACTAACGCTTAAAATCACCGTTATTGTGGCGCCGAATGTACAAGGGGTTTATTTTGTCAGGGATATCCTCGCCAAATAGGTAGGATAATTTGTGCAATTCTGAAGTGATATGATTAAATTGAACAGGAGACTCGAATATGATAGGAATATTTCTGGGAATCAACCTGGCTACTTCACTAAATGCTGTAAGGCTGTCCCGGGTGATCGATTCGTGAATGCTTTGGGAATTGACGCTGCTAATGTGAATCTCTTTAAGACGTCCGGAAAGCCGGGTTAACATCAGATAGGCTTCGGTCATAGAGGGGTCTACCTGAGCAGCATGTGCGATGTCAAAGCAGAATGAAGCTTCGGGCAGTTTATTGAAAAGTTGGGAGAGATCGAACATCGACCGACCCGATTTCTTTCTTTTGTCCATATTTTCGATGCAAAGAAATTTCCCTAAGCTCGCCCACAATGGGATTTCCTGGATGATATCAGGATGGACGATGACAGGCAAGCCTCGTTTGGCGACGGAAAGTAAGATGGCGATCAATTGACGTTCCGTCATCACTGTCAATTTGCTGGGGGCATGCACCGAAACATATTCAAACTGCCTCAAATCAAGCGCGTCGAGGTTTGCGATAAGCTCCACGATCTCGGACTCTCTTAACGCTGAAAGTTCAACTGCATTGGTGTCTGTGCCTCGAAGAATTTCCAAGGCGGTTCGAAAATCGCCTTTGGCAATGGCTCCTGTTGAAAATCCTTTGATCATTAAAAAAGCGCGTATTTAAAGGTGAAGTTACGAAGTGGTGTTTCTTGTTTGAAAAATATTTCCGTTAAAGCATCCTGAAAATGATTGGCATTATCGCGTGCGGCTAGAAAAGCTGGGTGAGTATAAACATCTGCCATCGGAATTCTTTCTATAGCGTCGCGTAGATCTTCGTTATTTAGCATTTTAATAAAGTCATTGTAGGTTACCAGCAGTCGGGCGATGAGCTCATTATTGATGTTATTGTTTTGAAGCTCCTCCACTATGAAGTCCAAAGATTTGGTGGAGACGATGCCCATAAGGCGGGCTCTCATCTCTGGTTGGGTGGTCGGTCTCTTGTAAAAGGCCGCGCACATCAGGACGCCTTTTAAATATGTAGCCTTTCTGGACATGCGCAATTTAATGTTTCGAAGGGCCCATTTTTTTCCTTTTTGCTCCACTTGCTTGAATGCAAAATCGACACACATGGTTCGCCAGAAGCGGACAACATCGTTCAATAAAAGGCGTGGCACGCTGTCTTCTTTACCGTGGTCGGAAAAAAAGGCGGAATCGTCTTTTAGATATCGATCCAATATTGCCAAAATTACACGGCTATATGCAGTTCCGGAAGAATCTTCGCTTTGGTCGATCGGAATTCTTTCGGATTCCAGCAGCAGCAAAAGTCTCCTACTTAGGTTGTGATTGGTGTCGTCGTCGCCGCCAATATAGCGGATAAGATCGCTGCTATAGCTGATATTGCCGAACATTCCAGACGTTCCGGGATCTTCCAGCCCCGTTTTCTTTATTTCTTCTTTAACCTCAAGGCTAATGGTCTCGAAACGCGGATTGATTTGGCCATCCGAAAGAATGGTCCAGTCTGCATCGCTTTTTGCTGTGCATTCGCCCCGGGCTAGTGAACCAAAAACGACCAGGTCCAAATCGTTTCCGAAAGGAGGAAAATCACCTGAGGTAACTGCGTCTACTATCTTTCTGATATTGTCACTAGAGATTTTTCTTGCGGTGATTAATTCACTGATATCCAACCCGTGAGATTTACCAAAACTTTCAATCGACATGAAGGAGAATTTGTGAAAAGGTAGTCCAAAGATACAGGTAACACCGGTGAATACCGGTTTGAATTATAAACAAGTATGGTTCACCGATAACTAAATTGTAGATTGCAATGCAATATATTGAACATATTAAAAATATGGTATGTGAATGAGCAAGGGGTTCGCTCCATTTAGAAATTTAGGAGGGTGCGGGCGATGAAAAACAGGCACCAGACGCCGACGGCATATTCTATCAGAATGAGGAAGACGAAACCGAGTCGATTGTAATTGAGCTTTTCAAAGTCGATACGTAGTGAAAAAAAGATAAAAATGGTGAATAAAAAAATGCGGGCGAGTCGATGTATTTTTCTATAACGCCTTTGTTGTGGGAGATTAAATGCTATGATCGGATAGGTCAGGCCGATTTGCTTGGGAAATGACACGTTGATCAGGAAAAAGAAAGTCAGCATAAAGATCAGCCAGTTTAATTCATTGAATTTGTCATAGCCGTAACCCCACCAGACTCGATCGAGGTAATTAAAAATCTTGCCTTCCGTAAGCTGCTTGTGTTGTATGTCGATTATTTTGGCGGCATTGGTTTTGCCGTCGTCTTTGAATTTTTTTAGCAGGTGTGCATAGGCACTCTCGATGGCATCGGGATCGTCCAATGTGTCGAACCAAAGCCGAGTTTTGGCGGTATAGTTGAAACGGATGTTGTCCAGGTTGGTGTTTATAAAAGAAATGAAGTTTGTGTCCGCGTTACTGTGGAGGCCGACGAAGCGGTCAGTGCCGGTAAACTTGCAACCCCGAAACATGACTTTATGTGCTGGGAAGTCGCTGAGATCTGCATTAGGCCCGAAGGTGCAGCCCTCGAATAAGAAGATCGAGTTGGGAATTTCGTCAAAAAAAAAGAAGTTGGCGTCGATGTAGCATCTTTCGAAATGAAAGATATTGCGCGTAGAAGTATGGGATTTGCCAGAGTCGCCAGGAAATGTGGCAAAAACTAAGAATATTTTTTTCAGTGTATCGTCCCAGAATCTAAAATCAGAATTGCATTTGGGATTCTGCCCGAAATTAAATTCGGCTATGCTTGACTTGTAAACCAAGATATATCCTGTATCGGAGAAGGAGGCGTTTTGGCAATCGAAAGCCATGTTTAATGCATTTTGGATATGGGCCGAATTTGTGATCTTGGCGGTGTTGATGGATAATTTGGTACCGTAGGTGGAATCAATATTTATTACGCCGATCGTGCCTCCGTACATAGCAACCGGGCCGCTTAGCAGAGCCAGGTTCAAATACTTTAGGTTACAATCATCGAATTCTAACGGATTGGGGGACGAGCGTTTCAGGGGTTTTCAATAATCCCAAATTGCCCGCGAGATAGAAGAAGGTATGGTCGAACACTACGGGCTTATTGTCGGTCAGTTTGAGGTATTTGAATGGGCTATTGAACGGGGTAGGGGGCAGTATGAGGGCCTTGCCGGTGATTTGGTGGTGGGAGTGGTCTCGTGAGGTGTCAAGAGTGGACAGGGGTATGGGGTGCGTAATTTTTATGGTGTCCTGGGCTTGCGCATGAAAAGTCAAGAGGCAAACAGCGAAAAAGAATGGAAGTTTTGGCATGGAGAGGGGTTGAAGTGGACATCAAATGGTAGTCAGCCAATATTCGGTTCATCTACAAAGTTACCGCTTATAGTACTTACTATCGGGATCGAGGGTAACAATGAACATGACAAAAAAGTTACGGCCGCCACCGTGATCTTTACCAAAGCTGATATAGACGATCTTGTCCCGAAAGACATAGACGCCGTAGGCTGGGTCATCCAGTGAATCGTATTTTTGCTTGTCGCCGTACTTATATTGTGGCTGACATTCCATGAATTGCAAGGTTGCGGACAAATAATGCCGGTAAGCCTCGAGGCTGTCCGTACCAAAGCCCAGCGTGGTCGTATATTGAGGCACTTCGTCCTTGTTGTAGGCTAGTTCGTTCGAGGTCGATCCGGGAATATGCACCTTGCATTCATAGATCTCATCGAGGCTGTCGAGTCGGATAAACCTACCCTTTATCGGTTGAAAGTCTTGATCGGCGGCAGTGAGTAGTTGGCTGATGGCCGGGCAGAGTTCATTTTTTGGCGGTATGTCGGCGTCGGATTGGCAACTGGGGAGTATAATAATAAGCGACATCAACAGAAAAGTTGCGGTTGAGAGACGATATGGTCGGCGACCATTCATTTCGGGTCCTTGCCATTTTTTACGAAGATCATGGTGGCGGCATAGCTGGAGTCCTGGTTCAGGTTGAATGTGACGGCAATCTTCACGTCTTCGTGGACAAAGGAGGTGTATTCGAGTAGCCCGGTGGTGTCGCCTTTTAAGGCGGGGACGAACACCCAATCATCCTTGCACTTCGCGACTTGCTGTGTAAACTTGAGATAGGCGTTATAGGCCAGGGTCTTGTCGCCGCCATCATACAGTGATGCAAAGTACATGGTGTCGTCCGCGGAAACGTCAATGCTATTGTATTTTGTACCGGGTATGGTTAGCTTACTATAGTAGTCGGTTTCCCCTGGATCGTTGTGTGGTTTCACCCCTGCCCGGAGGGGGACGTACCCGGTCAATATGTTGTTGGCGATGGAATCGACGGCCAGACAGAAGGCCGGATCCACAGTGCTTGCAGCGACGGTCTTACGGGCGGCGTTTGATTGTACCAGTGAAATGGCCACGATCACCGTGACCATAAGGAGTGTACAGACTACGATGACAAACGAATAGGTTTGTCTTCTCGCCTTGAGATATTCCTGGGCGGTCATCCCTTGTTTTAGGTAGATGCCATATTCTTGCATGAGCAGGTCCTTCCGGTCCTTGTCGGGGATGTCCTTGATAGCCTTGCTAATGTATTTCAACCGCAGGCTTCGGAAACTGATAAATACCCAGCCACCGGCGATGACCAGGTAAGCGATCAAGGCGTAAGGGCTGACGGCCACCTGCTTGAGGCTGGAAAAGAAACCATCGGGCATGGTACTATTTTAATTGAATATAGCAAAAAGGGGTTTAATATAAAACGAGTATAAACGTTTTTGAGCGTTTGGGGCACCGTTAAAACACCCATTTTGTTTTGGCCCGATGCGGGTGAGGTCGTACGATGATAAAAAGGGCTTTTCATTGTTGGAGATTGATAATCTGGTTTCGAGGGTTTTTGAAGACCTCGTAGTCCCCGCGCTCCAGCCACAACTCCATCACCTTTTGCGCCGCTGCCTCGGGGTCTATACGAATATATTTATAGAAGTCCTTTTCGCGTTTGTGGCCGCTGATCTGCATGATCATTTTATAAGGCGTCCCTTTGAGGTACTCATTGGTACAAAAAGACCGCCGTGCAGTGTGGGAAGTGACCCAGGCCCATTTGGGGCGTTTGACTTCGATTTGCTTGTTGCCCTTTCGATAGGAGAATTTGATGGTTTCGTGAAGACCGGCGAGTTTGGCGATCTCTTTGACCTTTTTGTTAAATTGGGCATTACAGATACCGGGTATTGCCTCCTTGAATTGCTCGGTAAAGATCTCCTTGGCTTCTTTCCGCAGCGGTATAACGACCCAATGGACGGATTTTTCCTGTTTTTTGTACAGCATGTTTTGTCTTAGGTCTTCAGGGTGGAGTGCCGAGAAGTCGGAGAACCGGAGCCCGGTGAGACATCCGAGCACAAATAGATCTCTTGCCGGCATCAGTTCAGGATGATCGGTGAGGTCGGCCACATAGATCTTACCGATCTCGTCAAAAGTCAGGTAGATGGCGTCCGTTTCTTCGGTCGGCACTTTGAAGTCATGCAGGTCGATCTTTGGGATGATCTTGCGTCTGACCCTGTCGAGGATAAAGATCCTGAATTGGTGGATGGTCTTGCCGATGGTGTTGACGCGAACGCCATATTGTGGGATCTTTTTCCTGGGTAGTTCGTAGTCAAAAGTGAGAAAATCGACAAATTGTTCGTAGAACTGGAAATCGAGCGCTGCGAAGGTAATCGGTTGTTTGCTGTGTACTTCGAAGGCCTCCAGGTGGCGTTGCATGCTTCTAAAGACTTGCAGGGTGGCGGGTTTGACTTTTCTCTCCTTTGACTTGATGTAGTCGGCTATTTGATTGAAGAAGTCTTCCTCGGTTTTCTTTTTTTCGGGTATATAGGTGGCATGGCGTTGGAGTTGGTCGCCAAAGAGTTTTTCGAGGTTAAGGGTTGGTGTGAAGGTCTCCTTTATATACTGTCCCAATGGTTGGATGCCTTGTTGCCTTGCGAGTTTGATAAACTCGCACGCGAGTTTTTCCAGGCGCTCGATTTCGTCGTTGAGCTTTTGCGGGTCACCATGGTTTGACGGCAGATTTTCTTTGACACTACGTGTTCTTTTATTCCAATATTCTGGTGGAATGGCGATCTGTGTGTTAAGAAACACCTTGTGATCGCCGTCATGATAAAAGGGGAAATAGACAAAGGTGGTGCCATCTTCTCTACATCTTTTCGCTTCACAAATCGGATTGAGTCTTTGCATAAAAACGTACTTTTTTGAGGTCGCGGTTGAAGTCGCGGTCGACGTTGTATGTATTTGTAAAGGTAGGGGCCACCACAATTGGGTGGTTGTTATAAATATTTGAAAATCAAGTGTTTGTTGTTCGAATTTGTACGAGCGCGTACAAATAAAAAAGGCTCACATTGCTGTGAACCTTTGAGGAGCGGACTGGACGGGACTCGAACCCGCGACCTCCGCCGTGACAGGGCGGCATTCTAACCAACTGAACTACCAATCCAACCTCCGTTTTCGGGGAGATTTGAGGCAAATTTTGCCGTCACACCTACCGTTTTTCGGGATGGCAAAGATAGGAGAATTTTGATTTTCTCCAACAAAACTTTTACGTAAATTTTGCTTCCCTTAATTTTACGGCTTTAATAATAGTAGCAATTAACATGGCGCAAACAAAGAATCGACAGTTCCTGGATTTTGAAAAACCGATCAAAGAGTTGTTTGATGAGATCGAAAAACTCAAACAGACCGCCGAAAAGACCAAGGTGGATCTTAGCGATTCGATCCGGAAGTTGGAGGACCAGGTCATTGAGAAGCGCCGAGAGATCACCCAACATTTGACGCCCTGGCAAAAGGTGCAGTTGAGCCGGCATCCTGACCGGCCTTATACATTGAAATATATCGACAAGATGTGCACCAATTTCATAGAGTTGTTCGGCGACAGGAATGTGCGGGACGACAAGGCCATGGTAGGCGGATTTGCACAGCTCGATGGGCAGACCGTGATGATGATCGGTCAGCAGAAGGGCACCAATACCAAGATGCGGCAACTGCGTAATTTTGGGATGGCCAACCCGGAAGGCTATCGGAAGGCGCTCCGGTTGATGAAACTGGCGGAGAAATTCGATAAACCCATCATTACATTGATCGACACACCCGGGGCTTATCCGGGCATGGAGGCGGAAGAACGGGGACAGGGTGAGGCCATTGCCCGCAATATCTATGAGATGATGCGGCTAAAAGTTCCGGTGATCTGCGTGGTCATTGGCGAGGGTGCATCCGGCGGTGCGCTTGGCGTAGGGGTGGGGGATAGGGTCTTTATGCTTGAGAATTCCTGGTATACCGTGATCTCGCCCGAGAACTGCAGTTCCATCCTATGGCGCAGCTGGGATCAGAAGGAGAAGGCTGCCGAGGAATTGCGGCTGACACCTGATAATATGTACGAATTTGGTCTTATCGATAGCATCATCCCTGAGCCGCTGGGTGGCGCGCACTGGGATTATACAGAGGCGGCGAACCTGTTGAGGCCGAAATTGGTAGCGACGCTCCATGAACTTGGTCAAATGAAGCCTGAGGAACGCGTTCGAAAGCGGATCGAGAAGTTTGGAAAAATGGGCTTTTACAATGAAGTAAATGCCTGAACTCGTACATCGCTTTTAAATCAATATACATGACACTTAGGGAACAGCTCCGGGGTACCGGAGTAGCATTGGTAACACCATTTCAGTCCGATTTCGCTGTTGACTACAAAGCCCTGGCAAAAATCATCGATTTTGTGATCGAAGGAGGGGTAGAACATCTCGTAACCATGGGAACAACGGGGGAGACGTCGACCCTGTCCAAGGAAGAGAAGAGAGATATTATCGTATTTACTTATGAGAAGGTAGCCGGAAGGGTGCCTGTTGTCGTCGGCGTCGGCGGTAACAATACCCGCGAGTTGGAAAGTGAATTGTCCACGCTTCCGTTGGACAAGGCCGTCGCCGTATTAAGCGCCAGTCCATATTACAGTAAGCCCTCCCAGGAAGGTCTTTTCCAACATTATAGGACGTTGGCCGTTGCATCGCCTAAACCCGTCCTTTTATACAATGTTCCGGGCAGGACGGGTCGCAATCTGAGCGCTGCCACTACCCTCAGACTGGCTAACGAAGTGATAAATATCGCGGGTATTAAGGAAGCCAGCGGAGACATGGCCCAGTGTATGGAGATCCTTCGCGACAGGCCTGCGTCATTTTTGGTGGTCAGTGGCGACGACGCGTTGGCCATGCCCCAGATCGCCTGTGGCATGGACGGGGTGATCAGTGTTGCTGCCAACAGCTTTCCCAGGATCTATACGGATATGGTCCGGTTGTCGCTGAGCGGGGATTTTGCAGCTGCCAAATTGTTGAATGACCGCCTGATCGCCGGCTATGAGCTGCTTTTCGCCGAGAATAATCCGGCGGGGGTGAAGGCGGCGATGCATGAGCTGAAGCTGATCGGCAATTACGTACGGTTACCGCTTGTGCCGTTGAGCGATGGTCTGCGGCAGAAGATGAGCGACTATATCCATCAGACTTTGTAGGTAACGCCTTCCAGTGCCAGGTCGGTATTGGGGAAGATCTCCCGGGCCTCCTGCTCGAAGGCCTGTAATTTCTCGTATTTGGAGCTGAAATGGCCGATCAGCAGGCGTTCGACACCTGCTTCCAGCGCGATGGTCGCGGCCTGGACGGTGGTGCTATGGTAGCGTTTGCCGGCTTGTACATCGAGGTCTTTGAGGTAGGTGGTCTCGTGATAGAGGAGATCAGCACCCTGGACGCGTTCGGCTACCCGGGGATCGAACAGCGTGTCAGCCGCATAGGCGTAAGACCTGGCCTTGGCGGCAGGCTCGGTGACGGCCTGATTTTCTACCAGCACCCCATCCTTTCTGAGATAGCTTTCGCCCCATTTCAGCCTGTCGAAAAAGGAGGAAGGCACGTTGTATTGACGGGCTTTTTCCGGGTTTATTCGCCTGAAAGGACGTACCTCCCTAAAGCGAAAGCCCCAGCATTCTATCCGGTGATAGACAGGAAAACAGCTCACTTCGAATTTTGCTTCCCTACAAATGGGGCCTTCTGTGTCGAGGGTGTGGAAGTGGAGCGGGTAAGGCAGTTGGATGTCCGCTACTTTCAGCTGCAGCCCGATGATATCCTGCAGAGCGGATGGGGCATAGATATGCAGATCCTGTGTCCTGCCCAATAGTCCCATTGAGGTGAGCAGGCCAATCAACCCGAAATAATGATCGCCGTGAAGATGGGAGATGAAGATATAATTGATCTTACTTCGCCGGATCTTGTATTTGGCCATTTGCATCTGGGTTCCTTCGCCACAGTCGACTAGGAAGATCTGGTCTTCCATAGTGACCACCTGTGCTGTGGGGTGACGATCGAAAGCCGGAAGCGCGGAGTTGTTCCCTAAGATTGTGACGGCCAGCATTACGCGATTTTGCGATTTTTTATTTTATGCGGAAGATGCGCTGTCTGCAAATTAGCGCATCTTCCGCATGACGCTAATGTCTGGCCTTCGGCCAACGGACCGCCGATCCGTTAGAGTGACGATCTTTAGACGATGGGTTCTGCCCATCTGCTGCATTGCCGGGAAAAATACATCAAAAGCGCTGAATTATTTGCAAAATGTTTGGCTTGTACGCCTCGCCGAAGAGGTTGAGATGGATGAGAAGGGGATAGAGGTTTGCGATCTCCCACTGCCCGCGATAGTTGGGTGGGAGAGGATAGGAGTTGTGGTAGGTTTCATAGAAAGCGGGATCGAAGCCGCCGAAGAGGGTCGTCATGGCCAGGTCCATGCTTCGATGGCCGAAGTAGGTCGCCGGGTCGATGAGGACCGGTTGGTTGTTGTCGTCGCAGAGGAAGTTGCCGGACCATAGATCGCCATGGAGGAGCGCGGGAGGTTCGGGTGGGAAGAAATCGGGTAAATGCCGGTAAAGGCGCCGGAAATGCTCCCGGGCGGTATTGTTGAGGAGGCCGCTATTATAAGCTTTTAGGAGTTGGGGCTCGAGCCGGCGTTCTACGAAGAAATCTGGCCATGAGTCGTCGGGCGTATTGTCCTGGGGAAGGGCGCCCATGTAATTGTCTTCGTCCAGTCCGAATTGGGGTTGGGTAACCGAACGAGGTCCAACGGTGTTGGACCGACTGAAGGTTACGGGCGAAGCCCTGTGCAGACGGGCAAGCCGTTCCCCGAAAGTAGCCCAGAAGTTCCCGGTTGGCGGGGTTTGGTGGATCCATTCCAGCACCAGCACCTGCCGTTCATCCAGGGTGGTGCAGGCAATTGTGAGCGGCACGCGGAGGATGGCGGGTTGCGCGAGTAAGGCCAATCCCCTGGCTTCTTTTACAAAAAGGTCTGGAAAATGTGCGATATCATTGAACTTGCAGAACCACCGTCTGTTATCCTTCGTAAGTACCTGGTATGCAATATTGATGTCTCCACCGCTTATCGGTCGGAGGATCAGGCCGGCCATGGGAGGCGGATCGGGCAGTGCGGCGAGGGCTTTGTGCAGGACCTCCTGGGTATTGGGCGGCATATTTGGCTAATTGCGAGCGATCTCTCTGACTTTCTGTCTGTTAGTGATCCAGGTCACAGATCGGGGCCGTTCAGTAAATCCCTTTCCACCTCTTCCAGGTGGATGATGTCCCAGGCCTCGCTTTCCGTGGGGGTTACGTTCATGAGTTCAAGAAGACCATTGTCTTCCAAGCTTTTCTCTACGGCCGGGGTAAGTTCGCAAATCACGAAGGAAGAGCCATTGTCGTAGAAGGCTTGTTGGATGCGGACCAGGGATTCCGCAGCAGCGTCGTCCACCTCCTGGGTGTCTTTTAAGATGAGAACCACGTTTTTAACGTCTTTTTCGAGAATAGGGAGTAAACGTTGATCCAGCTCCTCTGTCATATTTGCAGCAAGAACGGATTCTGTGATGGTAATGGCATGAAATTTTTCTCTGGTATCAATTTTGACTTGCATATACACTTAATGTTATTAACGGCCGTTAATAAAGAGGCGGAAACAGAGTCAAAAATATTCGTTATTATTGTATAACGCTCAATAACTTAAAAATGGATAATAATTTTTCAGCCCAGGTAAAGGAGATTATATCGTTCAGCAGGGAGGAAGCTTTGCGTCTGGGGAACGATTTTATCGGTACGGAGCACTTATTGCTGGGATTGATACGTGAGGGGGATAATACGGCTGTCCGCATCCTGAAGAGTTTTAATGTGGATTTGTATGAACTTCGGAAGGAAGTGGAGATGGCAGTAAAGGATAAAACCGGTAAGAACATCGCCAATATCAATAGTCTGCCGCTGACCAAGCAGGCGGAGAAAGTGATACGGGTGACCGTTCTGGAAGCGAAAGCCCTTAAAAGCCCTACTGTAGAGACCGAACATCTGATGCTTTCGATCCTTAAGAACAAGGAAAATATTGCTACTCAGATCTTGAATCAATTCGACGTGGACTACGATCTGTTCAGAAACGAGCTGGGGGTTGTGAAGAGCAACGATGTTCGTAGCGAATATGCGGAGGAGAACGACGATGATTTTGATGAGGAGAAGAAATATTCGCAGCAAAAGGCGCGTTCTGCGGGCACTGCTAAAAGCAAGACGCCGGTGCTTGATAATTTTGGCCGGGATATCACCCGGTTGGCCGAGATGGGGGCTTTGGATCCCATTGTAGGCAGGGAAGAGGAGATCGAAAGGGTATCGCAGATCCTTTCCCGCAGGAAGAAGAACAATCCGATCCTGATCGGCGAGCCCGGTGTGGGTAAGACGGCGATCGTGGAGGGCCTGGCGCTGCGTATCGTTCAGCGCAAGGTTTCGCGGGTTTTGTTCGACAAGCGGGTGATCTCGCTGGACCTTGCCGCACTGGTAGCGGGTACTAAATACCGTGGTCAGTTCGAAGAGCGGATGAAGGCGATCATGAACGAACTGGAGAAGAACAGGGACGTGATCCTCTTTATCGATGAGATCCATACGATCGTAGGGGCAGGCGGTGCCAGCGGATCACTGGATGCCAGCAATATCTTCAAACCGGCTCTCGCCCGCGGCGAACTGCAGTGCATTGGCGCCTCGACGCTGGATGAATACCGGATGTACATTGAAAAGGACGGCGCACTTGATCGCCGGTTCCAAAAGGTAATGGTCGACCCGCCTAGTGTCGAAGAGACCATCCAGATCCTGAACAACATCAAATCGAAATACGAAGACTACCATAACGTCACTTACTCCGACGATGCGATCGATGCGTGTGTGAAGCTCAGCGATCGGTATATGACGGACCGGCTGTTGCCGGACAAGGCGATCGATGTACTGGACGAAGTAGGCGCCAGGGTCCACTTGAAAAATATCAATGTTCCCCAGAATATCGTCGATCTCGAAAAGAAGATCGAAGATGTGAAGAACGAGAAGAATAAAGTGGTAAAGAGCCAGAAGTTTGAAGAGGCTGCCTCTCTCCGGGACACGGAGAAACGGCTCCAGGAAGAGTTGGAAAAGGCCAAGGCCGAATGGGAAGAGGAAAGCAAGCACAAGCGTTATCCCATCGACGAGGAGAACATTGCCGAAGTGGTCAGCATGATGACCGGCATCCCCGTAAAACGGATGGTGCAGGCCGAGACGGAAAAGCTGAAGAATATGGCCATCGATATGCGCGGCATGGTAGTTGGTCAGGACGAGGCTATCACGAAGGTGGTAAAAGCCATACAGCGTAATAGGGTCGGCCTGAAGGACCCCAAGAAGCCGATCGGAACGTTCATCTTCCTTGGCCCCACGGGCGTAGGTAAGACTGAGTTGGCCAGGGCGCTGTCGCGGTATATGTTCGATTCTGAAGATTCCCTTATCCGCATCGACATGAGCGAATACATGGAGAAGTTCACGGTTAGCCGCCTGATCGGTGCGCCTCCGGGATATGTAGGATATGAAGAAGGCGGCCAGCTGACGGAACGGGTTCGTCGCAAGCCTTATTCGGTGATCCTGCTGGATGAGATCGAAAAAGCACATCCGGATATCTACAATATTTTGTTGCAGGTATTGGACGACGGTCAGTTGACCGATGGTCTTGGCCGTAAGGTGGATTTCAAGAATACGACGATCATCATGACCTCCAATATCGGAGTTCGTCAGCTGAAGGACTTTGGGGATGGGGTTGGATTTGCGACGGCAGCGCGGACGCAGAATGTCGACGAAAACAACAAGGCGGTTATCGAGAAAGCGCTTAAAAGGACTTTTAGCCCCGAATTTTTGAATAGGATCGACGATGTGGTCATCTTTAATGCGCTGAACAAGGAGCATATCTTCCAGATCATCGATATCCTGATGAAGGGGGTGCTGAAACGCCTGAACAATCTGGGCTTTACCCTTGAGCTGACGGCGGAGGCCAAGAGCTTTATTGCCGACAAGGGATATGACTCGCAGTTTGGCGCCCGTCCGCTGCACAGGGCCATCCAGAAATACCTGGAAGATCCGCTGGCGGAAGAGATCCTCAACATGAGTATCAAGAATGGGGATGTCCTGATCGCGGACCTCGATAAGGAGAATTCGAAGATCAAGTTCACACTGAAGGAAAAGGAAAAAGAGAAATCAGAAGCTTAGTCAATTTTTATACGACAGAAGCCGCACGGTGTGCGGCTTTTTTTTTGTTTTTTTGCAGTAATGAGCATCATTATTACCATTGACGGCTGGTCGTCCTGTGGGAAGAGCACGTTGGCCAGGCAGCTGGCGCGCGAGCTTCACTATGTTTATATAGACAGCGGCGCTATGTACCGGGCGATCACGCTTTATTTTCTGCGTAATCATGTGGACTGGACCAAGCCGGAGGCGGTCGCCGAGGCCCTGGAGCATATCCGGTTGGAATTTGTGACCAACCACAAGAACGGACATACGGAGATGTGGTTGAATGGTGAGAATGTCGAATACCTGATCCGGGATCTTGTGATTGCAGAGAAGGTGAGTGAGGTGGCGGCTGTGAAGGCGGTCCGCGACTTTGCCGTTGCGAAGCAACAGGAGATGGGAAAGGGTAAGGGCATTGTCATGGACGGCCGGGATATCGGGACGGTGGTTTTTCCGAAAGCCGAGCTAAAGATCTTTATGACGGCCGATGAGGCGGTGCGGGTCCAGCGGCGATACCGGGAATTGTATGAGAAGAATCCCAATATTACTTTGGAGGAGGTCAAGCAAAATCTGGCTCACCGGGACTATATCGACTCGCATCGGGCAATCAGTCCGCTGAGGCAGGCGGAAGATGCGGTTGTGCTCGATAATTCGCATTTGACCGTGAAGCAGCAATTGGAGATCGCGAAGAATTGGGTGAAGGAGCGGATGGCTTAAGATAAAAAAAACCCGCCTGATGGCGGGTTTGTTATTTGGTGCCGGCGCCGGCGGTGGCGTTAGCGGAGGAACAGTAGTTCACGGTACTTGGAGAGGACCCATTCCTTGTCGTCTACCAGGAGTTCCAGTTTGTCGACGTGGTAACGGATCTCGTCGAAAAAGGGCTCTTTTACCTGGCTGCTGTAGGCGATGGCCTTCGTGCGGGTATCGGTGATGTTGTTAGCGATCTTGCGCGCTTCGATCATCTTGCCGACCTGTTCGCTCACCTTTGAGATATGCTCGGAGATCTTCTCGAGGATCTGTTGCTGGTTGGTATAGGCGCTGACCGGCAGGCCGATCTCTTTCAATCCCTTGATGTTCTGGATGAGGATGTTCTGGTATTTGATCGCCGGGGGCAGGACGTGGCTGGTGGCCAGTTCGCCCATGATACGGGCTTCGATCTGCACCCGCTTGATGTATTTTTCCAGTTCGATCTCGTGGCGGGCTTCCAGTTCGATATGGGTATAGACGCCGTTGGCTTCGTAGAGGTGTTTAGCCTTTTCGGTGATCATGGCGTCGAGTGCGAGGGGGGTAGTACGGACGTTGGGGAGGCCGCGTCTTTCAGCTTCGTGGTGCCATTCGTCGCTGTAGCCGTCGCCTTCGAAGATGACCTTTTCGCTGCTCGCGACGTATTCGCGGATCACGTGCATGATGGCGATCTCTTTTTTGTCGCCTTTTTCGATGAGGGCGTCGACATCCTTTTTGAATTTCTTGAGTGTTTCGGCCAGGATGCTGTTTACGGCGATCATGGCGTTGGCGCAGTTGGCGCTTGAACCTACGGCGCGGAACTCGAACTTGTTGCCGGTGAAGGCAAAGGGCGAGGTGCGGTTGCGGTCCGTATTGTCGAGCAGCAGTTCAGGAATGCTTCTGTGGAGGTCCAGTTTGAGGATGGCTTCATCCTGCTCATCGAATTTGTCGCCCACTCTCTCCTTTACGTCCGCCAGTACTTTGCTCAGGTATTCACCGATAAAGACGGAGATGATGGCGGGGGGGGCTTCATTGGCGCCGAGGCGGAAATCGTTACCGGCCGAGGCGATCGAGGCACGGAGTACATCGGAATATTCGTAAACGGCCTTGATCGTATTGACGAAGAAGGTCAGGAACATGAGGTTGGTCTTGGGCGTTTTGCCGGGAGCCAGGAGGTTGACGCCGGTGTCGGTCGCCATGCTCCAGTTGTTGTGTTTGCCGCTGCCGTTGATGCCTGCGAAGGGTTTTTCGTGGAGCAATACCCGGAGTCTGTGACGGCGGGCGACGCGGTCCATGATATCCATGAGCAGGATATTGTGGTCGACGGCTACGCTGACCTCTTCGAAGATGGGGGCGCACTCGAACTGGGCGGGAGCGACCTCGTTATGGCGGGTGCGCAGCGGGATGCCCAGTTTGTAGGATTCATTTTCGTAGTCGCGCATAAAAGCGTAAACGCGTTCGGGGATGCTGCCGAAATAGTGGTCTTCGAGCTGCTGTCCCTTGGCGGGGGCATGGCCGAAGACGGTCCTGCCGCTCATGACCAGGTCGGGGCGGGCGTTGAACAGGCCTTCGTCCACGACAAAGTATTCCTGTTCCCAGCCGAGGGTAGCCGTAACCTTGGTGACGTTCTTGTCGAAGTAATGGCAAACATCTACGGCGGCTTTGTCCAGGGCGGCCAGCGCTTTTAGGAGCGGTGCCTTATAGTCGAGGGATTCTCCGGTGTAAGAAACGAAGATGGTAGGGATACAGAGTGTTTTTCCGGCTCCGATCTCCATGATGAAGGCGGGAGAGGAAGGGTCCCAGGCGCTGTAACCGCGGGCTTCGAAGGTGGCGCGGAGGCCGCCGCTGGGAAAGGAGGAGGCGTCGGGTTCCTGTTGGATCAGTGCGGCGCCGTCAAATTCCTCGATTGCGGTGCCATCGCTCTTTATGGTAAAGAAAGAATCGTGTTTTTCGGCAGTGGTCCCTGTCAGTGGTTGGAACCAGTGGGTGAAGTGGGTGACCCCCTTTGCTTCGGACCATTGACGCATACCGGAAGCGATCTGATTGGCAATACCGCGATCGATCTTTTTGCCGCCTTTGATAGACGCCTGCAGACTCTTATAGGCTTCGTCACTCAAAAATTCGCGTGCGGTCTTCAGGGTGAAAACGTTCTCGCCGAAGATGGCGGTTATTTTGGCCGCGCCAGGGATCTGGCTTTCGGGGGTGGTGGTTAGATTGTCAATAGCTTTAAATCTTAATGAGGACATTATTGAAAAGTTTTAGCGAAACTAAATGATTGCAGGGTATTAAACAATTTTTTGGCCCGCAGCCCCCGAAATTCGGCGATTTTTTGGCCATTTTTGAACTATATGAATTATTCATAATTTATGATAAAAGTTCGGGAAAACCAGGCATTTACGGTCTGAAAAGGCTGCCAGTTCCGGAGGGAGTATAGGCAGGGTGCCGCGAGGAAAGGCAGGTAGATGCTGCGGTAGCGGATGATGGCGCCGGCGAAGGGGATGACGAGTCCGATCTGCAGCATGCCAGCCAGGGCGAGGATTATACAACACAGGGAAAAAGGGGAGGGGGCGGAACGTTTGAACAGGGCGGCGGCGGCGATGGCCCAGATGCACAACAATTCCAGGGAGAAGAGCTGGTAGATGCGCTGGCCGCCGCTCCCGGGCAGGGGCTCGAACAATCCGTTGCGCAAGGCTACCGGGATGGCCCATAGCAGGCTGGTCCACGTGCCGTCCAAAGGCGGCAGGTAAAGGATTGAATTTCCCTTTAGCGCCATAAAAGAGTGTTGTTGAGCGGCGAGGTCATCCAGCAACCGGGTTTGCAGAAGGATGAGAATGATGGCTGTGCCGATGCCTGCAATGATCCAGTTTTGGCGGCGGGATGGGGGGCGGAGGCCGAGCAGCCATGCCAGCAAGGCCGGGATGAGGATTAATGCCACTGCAAACCGGAAGAAGACGATCGCCAGAAAGGCGGCAATCGGACGGGCGGCATAGACAAGGCGGCGCCGGGGCATGCCGAGCCAGTAAAAGAGAAAGCCCAATAACAGGAACAACACGGCTTCGCGGTGGATGCAGGCCGTCCAGAAGAGGGTGGACGGCAGGAGATAGGCGGTGAGGGCGGAAAGGGGGCTTCCCGGGAACTGGCGGCTGAAGACGCGGTAGAGGGCAGTATTACCCAGGAATACGGGGAAGGAAAAGAGCAGTGTATTGATCCACATATTATCAAAGGAGAACCAATCGAGGATGATCTGGATAAAGGTGATCGCGTTGTGGGTGATAGCATCCCAGCTGGAATTGTAGTAGAGGAACAAGTGGGTGTCATGGAAGAGCCGTGACCGTTCGAGGAAGCTGAATTGAAAATAGAACCAGATATCGCCGTGTTCGGGGTAGAAGCGCCAGGCGATCCAGTTGTGGAGGCATCCGGCGAGCACGTGACAACCGAACAGGGCCAGCAGGAAGACGGGTCGGATGCCGCTCTTCCTGAAGAAGGGGATCTTGAGGATACCGAAGCAACATAACCCGCAATAAAAAATAAACAGCAGTACCTGCATAGTTTATACGATGGATGATCTTATGATTCTGAGGGCGTTTATCTTTTCCAGGTAGATGAGCGAGACGCGCTCCCGGGTATAGTTTTCCAGCACCTTTTTCCTTGCTGCGAGACCCATCTGCTTCTTTGCGTCGGCGGGAAGATGGTAGTATGCCGTCATTTTCTCTGCCAGGTCGGCCCCGTCCCTGGCCCGGCAGAGCCAGCCATTGACCCCGTCGTCGACGATTGCTCGGCAGCCGGCCGTATCCGCGGCGATGAGTGCCTTGCACATGCTCCCGCCTTCCAGCAGGCTAAGTGGCATGCCTTCCCGGTAGGACGGCAGGACGATACAATCGGCCTGTTCGATGAAAGGAGCGACCTGGTCGGCATGGCCAAGATAGGTGATCAGGTTCCGGTTTGTCCAATCTTCCACCTGCTCCCGGGAAATGGCGACCGGGTTACCTTCGTCGAAAAAACCCAGTAACTGGCAATGTACGGAGAGGCCCCGTTGACGGAGCAGTTGGGCGGCCTGTACGAACTCATAAATGCCTTTGTGCCGGATAAGGCGGCCGATGAGCAGGAAGGTGACGGCTTTATTTCCTGGTTCGTAGGGCATGGGAAAGAATTCTGTGGTATCCACGCCTTCGCCCGGCAGCAGGAAGGTCTTGTCGGCGCTGACCAGCTTTTCTTTGGCGAAGATATGGCGGTCGTCGTCGTTGAGGAACCAGACTTCGGCGGTCCCGGGCAAGGCTCGCCGGTACAGGAGCTTTGCGGCGGACTGCAGCCAGCCTTTGCCGGAAAAGCTGTAGCCGAGGCCCGTGATGATACTTATGGACGGGATGCCGGCTCGGGTCGCGGCGAGGGAGCCAAAGAGATTAGCTTTTATGGTATAGTGGAAGATAAGATCCGGGCGGAGGGTCCGGTACCGGCGCAGGAGTTCCCGGTAGAGGAGCATGTCGCGGAAGGGAGAGATGGTCTTGCCCTGCATATGGCGAAGGGCGACATAGGTAACGCCTTCGAGGTGTTCGAATGCCGGCGTATAGGAGTCGCGGGGTGCCAGCACAAAGACATGAAACCCTTCTTTCAGCAGTCTTTCAATAAGATAAAGCCTGAATTTGTAGATACTCCAACTGGTATTCGCTACAAGGGCAATACTTGGTTTAGACGCCATAACCGGCAAACCTACTGATTTTCTCCTTTAATTGGGAAGCGGATCGTAACTTTGCGGCCTTATGGAGATAACCATTAAAACGGCCGAGCAATTGCGGCTTACGGCGGAGGAATTCGGTCTGATCAAAGATAAATTGGGGCGCGTGCCAAATTTTACAGAACTGTGCGCTTTTAGCGCCATGTGGAGCGAGCATTGCAGTTATAAGAATTCGATCAAATGGTTGAAGACCCTCCCCCGGGAAGGGAAGAAGATGCTGGTCGCGGCCGGAGAAGAGAATGCCGGTCTGATGGATATCGGGAATGGCCATGGAGTAGTCTTTAAGATCGAGTCTCACAACCATCCTTCGGCCCTGGAACCTTTCCAGGGGGCGGCAACCGGTGTCGGCGGTATCCACAGGGATATTTTTACGATGGGCGCGAGGCCGATCGCTTCCTTGAATTCCCTGCGTTTTGGGAACCTGAAGGAAGCGAAGACGCAGCATCTTTTGTCCGGCGTCGTACATGGGATCGGGCATTACGGGAATTGCTTTGGAGTGCCTACCGTGGGCGGAGAGATCTACTTTGAAGACTGTTATCATACGAACCCGCTGGTAAATGCGATGAGCGTCGGTATCCTGAAGAACGGTGAGACCATCAGCGCGACGGCAAAGGGGAAGGGCAATCCTGTGATCTTCGTGGGAAGTGCGACGGGTAAGGACGGTATCGGCGGGGCGAGTTTTGCTTCCGCCAATATCACCGGAGAATCTACAAAGGAATTGCCAGCCGTGCAGGTAGGCGATCCTTTCCAGGAAAAGAAACTGCTTGAAGCCTGTCTGGAGGTCATCAAGACTGGCGCCGTAGTCGGGATGCAGGACATGGGCGCGGCGGGAATCATCTGTTCGACGGCGGAGATGAGTGCGAAGGGCGAGGTGGGGATGCGTATTGACCTGGAGAAGGTGCCCGTCCGCCAGGACAATATGAAAGCGTGGGAATTGTTGTTGAGTGAGAGCCAGGAGCGGATGCTGATGGTCGTGGAAAAGGGGCGGGAGGCCGAGGTCATCCGTATCTTTGAAAAATGGGATTTGCCGGCGGCTACTATCGGGGAAGTCACGGATGATGGGCTTTTGCATTTCTTTATGCATGGACAACTGGAAGCGGAGATACCGGCTTATGAGCTGGTATTGGGCGGTGGTGCGCCGCAATACGACCGGCCTTATAGTGAGCCGGCCTATCTGAAGAAGGTTAGGGCATTCGATGCATCGACCGTGGTGGTGCCTGCTGATCTGCGGGCTGTGGCCGAGCGGCTGGTGGCGTTGCCGAATATCGCTTCAAAAAAATGGGTGGCCGTTCAATATGACAGCACGGTGGGTGCGGCGAACTCTTCTACCAATCAACCTAGTGATGCGGCTGTGGTGCTGGTGAAAGGAATCGAGCGAAGCGAAGATTCCGAACGAGGACCGAACGAAGGTTCGGGCCGAAGTTCAGGAAAGGCATTGGCGGTCACCACGGATTGCAACAGCCGGTATGTGTATGCCGATCCTTATAAAGGCGCGATGATCGCCGTTGCCGAAGCGGCGCGAAATATTGTTTGCAGCGGCGGTCAGCCGTTGGGTGTCACCAACTGTCTGAATTTTGGCAATCCATATGATCCCGGGGTCTATTACCAGTTTGTGCATGCCGTCAAGGGGATGGGGGACGCTTGTCGAAAATTTGATACACCTGTCACCGGCGGGAATGTGAGCTTTTACAATCAGCATCCTGACGGGGCCGTCTACCCGACCCCTACTATTGGCATGGTGGGTGTGCTGGAAAGCGTCGGCGATAAGATGACCCTGGACTTCAAAAAAGAAGGGGATCTTATTTTTCTACTGGGGGTCAGCAACGATGATATTGCTTCTTCAGAATACCTGCATAAGATCTGCGGGGTAGAGTTCAGTCCCGCGCCGCATTTCGATTTAGAAGAAGAAGTGCGGCTGCAGCAGTTGGTGGCGGACCTGATCCGTCGCGGGCTGGTGCGTTCAGCGCATGATGTCAGCGAGGGTGGGTTGTTCGTGACGTTGGCGGAGTCGGCCTTTCCAAGGCAGCTGGGTTTCGATGTCGTGGCCGGGGACGCGAATATTCGTAAGGATGCCTATTGGTTCGGCGAGTCGCAGGGCCGGGTGGTGGTGAGTGTATCGCCCGATCACGCGGCTGATTTCCGGCAGGTATTGGGCGGTTTTCCGGCAGCGGAACTGGGTATCGTTACCGCGGCCGCGGTCGAGGTGGATGGTATGGACTGGGGAACGGTGAGCGCGTGGAAGGAGAAATATGACAATAGTCTGGAGGACTATTTGAATGCCTGCACCAGCGGTCTTTCGACTGTCCTGTAAAACAGGAGTCCGATAGCGTTGAGATAAGCGACCATCAAACGCGGCAAGTGTGCGAACAGCCTGAACGGCATTCAATATGGGCGGATAGCGGGTAGCGGGGTTATGTATTTGAAGGCTCAAAGGAGTATATTTGCGTGCGGGGAGTTGCCCCGATCAAATATATGGCAAAATCAACAGATGTCGACGGAGGCAAGGATTTCATTGTCGTCACCGGTGCGGCGGGATTCATCGGAAGCTGTTTGGTGGGTTTCCTAAACCAGCAGGGATATACGAACCTCATCCTGGTGGATGAATTCGACAGGCTGGACAAGGTCCCCAATTTGGAAGGGAAGATTTTCAGTGCCGCGGTTGAGCGTGACGTATTTTTTGATTGGTTGGAGGAAAACCGTCCTGTCATCCGGGCTTTTTATCATATCGGGGCGCGGACGGACACGACCGAATTCGACTATTCCGTGCACGAACGGCTGAATGTGGTGTATTCCAAGCGGGTGTGGGAGTACTGTGCGAAACACGGCATCCCACTTGTCTATGCTTCTTCTGCCGCCACCTATGGGGCCGGTGAAAAGGGATATGATGACCGGCATGATGTGATAGGGGAGTTGAAGCCATTGAATGCCTATGGCATTTCGAAGAATGAATTTGACAAATGGGCCGTTCAACAAGCCATGCAGCCGCCGTTCTGGGCCGGACTGAAATTCTTTAATGTTTATGGTCCCAATGAATACCACAAGGCGAGGATGGCCAGTGTGATATTCCATTCCTATAACCAGATCAGGAAGGATGGGGTGGTGAAGCTTTTCAAGTCGCACCGGCCGGATTTTAAGGATGGCCAGCAACTGCGGGATTTTGTGTACGTGAAAGACGTGATCAAGGTGTGTGTCTGGCTGATGCAGCATCGGCCTGTCAGCGGATTATACAACCTCGGTACGGGTCAGGCGAGGTCTTTTGAAGATCTGGTGAGAGCCACTTATGCGGGATTGGATATGGGGCCCAATATTCAGTATATCGATATGCCTGAGGACATTCGGGACAAGTACCAGTATTTTACGGAGGCCAATATGGGCAAACTGCGGGCGGCGGGATATGTCGAGCCCTTTTATTCGCTGGAAGAGGGGGTGGGAGATTATGTGCGGAATTACCTGAGTAAAGGAGCATTTTTATGAATAAGAAGATCGCCATTATCGGGGGTGGAAATTTAGGGACGGCCATTGCGGAGGGTTTGATACAGAGTGGGTTCGTAAGCCCCAAGCATATCCTCGTCACCAAGCGGGATATACGAACTTTGCATGAGTTGGAGCGTCGCGGTGTGCTGGTGAGTGACAAGAATGAAGAGGCGGTCCGGTATGCCGATCTGATCATACTCGCGGTCAAGCCGTTCCAGGTCGATGAGATCCTGCTTTCGTTGAAGGGGGAGTTTCGGGCGGAATCGCAGGTGTTGGTGTCCGTGGTAACGGGTGTCAGTATCGACCATATTACCGGTCATACGGGTCAGCGTCTTCCGGTTGTGAGGGCCATGCCCAATACGGCGATCGCGATACAGGAGAGTATGACCTGTATTGCTGCTAAAAATGTGGCAGAAGAGCACTTGCAGTATGTGTTGGATATATTCAATCTACTGGGCAAGGCAGTACGGATAGACGAGAAACTGATGGATGCGGCCACCGTATTGGGCGCCTGTGGGACTGCTTTTGCCATGCGTTATATCCGGGCTAATATCCAGGGTGGCATCGAGATCGGTTTTGATGCTGCTACTGCCAATCTGATCGCCGCTCAGACGGTAAAGGGTGCGGCCGAGCTTTTGCTGAAAAAGGGGACGCATCCGGAGCAGGAGATCGACAAGGTCACAACCCCCAAGGGCTGTACGATCGCCGGTCTGAATGAGATGGAGCACCGCGGGTTCAGCTCTTCGCTGATCAAGGGGCTGGTGGCGAGTTATGAGAAGATTGCTAAGGATACCTGAGCGCAGCGAAAGGTACGAACGAGGAGGACGGGGCCCGCGAAGGGCCCGACAGAGGAACGCACCGGTGGTGCGTTACGAAGGTCTAAGCAGGTCCGACGAAGTTCTCAATAGGTCTTGCCGGAGTCCATATCTACGGCATAAATGCGGCGTTGATTGGTTTCCGCTCGCGAGGTGGTGGTAAAGTATTCCGGCGCGATGGGTTTGCCGTCGGGGCCCAGTGCAGGAGGGGTAGGCGGCGCGAGGAAATAGAAGGCACGGTCTTCCCGCCAGACGGGGTAAAGCACTCCGTCGTGCATCATATAAATATTCTTACCGTCGCAGCAGCCCCAGGCCTCATGGGAATAGTAAGTGCTGCCGCCAGACTCGCTGATATAGAGAAGGCGATAATTATTTTCCATTCGTATCTCAAAATGTTGGAGGGAAGGTTTGTTGTTCCGGCATTCTTCGAAGCCAGTGTAGACGCCTGGGGTAAGGGCAATATTGCCGGTGATGGGGGTTTCAAAGCGGGACTGGTTCCATTTCATGATTTCTTCCAGGTGGAGTTGCCGGCCTTTGCCCTGGCGGGCGGTGGTGAGTCGTGCGGCGCTGTCGGCCATGTCGCAGAGGATGGCTGTGACGTCCCTGTTCCATATGGAATAATAGGTGACGATGGAAGTATAGCGATTGTCCCGTTTATAGGCTTGAAGCGTGTCGAAGCGCAGGACCGGCGTGAAGAGGCTGTCTTCGACGGCATAGATCTCCGCTTTTAGCCGGATATGTGTTCTTTCGTGGAGGATAGCGGGATTTTTTAGTTTCTCCTCTCTGCGATAGTTGGCATCGGAAAGCCATAGGTTGCGCAGGACGATCAGTGCGGTATAGGGGGCGTCGGGCCGGGTAAAGTGAGCGTTGAGAAAGCCTGCGATCTCCGAGGCGGCGGTCTGCCGGAATACGAGCTGGCGGTTGTGCTGAGATCCCAGTGTCGGGATAAAGGCGTGGATGCCGATCCTGGCGGTATCGGGTCTTGCGTCCATGACCTGAAAATGCCTGAAGGTGAGCGTGCCGGTATAAGATCGGGTGGAGCTATCCAAATCTATGGTTACTGACGAAAGGTTGGAAAGGGAGGATTGGGCCGATGCAGAGAGGCAAAGGAGCAGGGCGCCGATGATGGATATTGGGTTGGTCATAGAAGACAATGGACAACAAAGTATAAAAAAAAACACGTTCCCATGAATTATATTTTATTGTATATGTAACTGATTGTTAAACCATTAGAAAATGTTCAGATGGGAAAAGGACGCGTAAAAATCCCTGTTTTCCCGGCAGGATTCTACGGTTGTATGTAAAATAAAGCGGTATTATCTTGCGTTTGTGTTCTGCCGGCCGTATTTTGTGCCCTCAAAAGACAGGCAGCTACATTGACCTTTGGAAAAGATAAAAAGACCTAAATCCAATTAAATTTATGAAGAAAGGAAAGACCCTTACCGTGCTCGTTTTAATTGTTGAAATTGCCTCAATTACGGTCCTACACGCAGTAAAGATCAATCAATCGGAGAAAGCCGCGGCAAAAGAAGTCTCGAAGAGTGCTTCGGAGGTTGTGGGATCAAGGCCGAAATCCGCTTATTCTTTAGCCTCGTTCAAATAAGTTATTGTATGTAAAAGAAAAAAGCCCAATTACGTTGGGCTTTTTTTCATTATAAGTTATCCACACGCATTTTTGCGGGATTATAATTTCACGTACTTTTGCCTGACCTCTTGGAATTTCCCTTCTTTTGGTTTTCAGCAGGTCACCCAAAAAGTCAACGTAGTTGGCTCTGGACAGACGTTAGTTAAGCGGCCAGGACTTCAGTGATGCTAAAGATAATTGTATTCCGCCTGTCGCACATAACACAACAACGCATTTAATAATAAGTTAATTGACCATTCTATGGCTAAGTATGTTTTTGTTACGGGTGGTGTGACTTCCTCATTGGGTAAAGGGATCATTGCCGCCTCACTGGCTAAATTATTGCAGGCCAGGGGGCTAAGGGCAACCATTCAGAAGTTTGATCCCTATATCAATGTGGACCCCGGAACCTTGAACCCATATGAGCATGGGGAATGCTATGTGACGGAGGATGGGGCGGAGACGGATCTTGACCTTGGTCACTACGAGCGTTTTTTGAACATCTTCACATCCCAGGCTAACAATGTGACCACGGGTAAGATCTATCAAACCGTGATCAATAAAGAGCGGGAGGGGGCTTATCTGGGAAAGACGGTTCAGGTCATTCCGCATATTACGGATGAGATCAAGAGAAGGATGTTGCTGTTGGGGCAGAGTAACAAGTACGATATTATTATCACCGAGTTGGGTGGTACGGTGGGGGACATTGAATCTTTGCCGTTTATTGAGGCCGTGCGTCAATTGCAATGGGAGATGCCGGAAGAGGACTGCCTGGTGGTGCACCTGACCCTTATTCCCTACCTGAAGGCGGCTAAAGAGCTGAAAACGAAGCCTACTCAACATAGCGTCAAGCTGTTAAGTCAGGAAGGCGTGCATCCGGACATCCTCGTTTGCCGGACGGAAGAGCCTTTATCGCCTGATATCAGGAAGAAGATCGCGCTTTTTTGTAATGTGAAGCCGGAGGCGGTGATCGAGGCGCAGGATGCTTCTACCATCTATGAGGTGCCGCTGACGATGATGCGGGAGAAGCTGGATGTTATTTGTCTGAAAAAGTTGAATATCACCAATTATCATGAACCTGACCTTCTGCGTTGGAAGGAATTCCTGGACAAGTTGAAATACCCCAAGAGCAAGGTCACGATCGGACTGATAGGGAAGTATATTGAATTGCAGGATGCCTATAAGTCTATTCTGGAGTCGTTTGTGCATGCGGGTGCCATAAATGAGTGTAAGGTGCAGGTCGTCAATGTGCATAGTGAGTTCATTACTGATGAGAATGTGTGCGAGAAGTTGTCCAACCTGGACGGGTTGCTGGTTGCGCCGGGTTTTGGCCATCGTGGTGTGGAGGGGAAGATCATTGCGGTGAAGTATGCGCGGGAGAACAAACTGCCCTTTTTTGGTATATGTCTCGGAATGCAGATGGCGGTCATCGAGTATGCCCGGAATATCCTGGGTTTAAAGGATGCACATTCTACCGAGATGGATGTCCATACGCCCCATCCGGTCATCGACCTGATGGAGGAGCAGAAGAAAGTCACGGCGAAGGGGGGGACGATGCGTCTGGGGGCTTATCCTTGTGTGCTGAAGGAGGGATCGCTGGCCAGCCAGATCTATGACGAGCGGCCTGAGATCAGCGAAAGACACCGTCATCGCTGGGAATTCAACAATGCCTATCTGCAACAATTCGAGCAGGCCGGGATGATACCGAGCGGCAGCAATCCGGAGAGTGGATTGGTGGAGATCGTCGAGTTGCCTGCGGCTGCGCATCCTTTCTTTATAGGGGTGCAATACCATCCCGAGTTGAAGAGCACGGTAGAGAGTCCCCAGCCGATCTTTGTGCATTTCATCAAGGCTGCCAAGGAGTTCGCCGAGTTAAAGAGTTCGGTGAAGAATCCGCTGCTGCAGAGTGAGATGATCTAATTATTAATCTTGCAGGCTTTTAGCGGGGGTTCGGTAGGTGGGTTTCCAGCCGGTGGCTGGCTGCATTTCCACCGACGACTTCGTCGTCTGGCCGGGCTAACGAGGCGCCTTCGGCGGGTTCCGCCCGATTAGGCGCGGCGCCTATCGGTCAGAACCGTATATTTGCACTTCCTAAAAAATGTCATTATCATGGGCTTTGATCGCAATACGGTTATTGGTTTTGTGCTGTTAGGGGTCTTACTTTTCATCTATCTATATACCAGTACCAAAAACAGTCATGAGCTGGAAGCGCAGCGGAAGCATATTGCAGATAGCGTTGCTTTTGTCACCAAGGTGCGGGAAGACGCTGCTGCTGCTGCGGCGGCTGCGAAGAAAGACACTACTGCAACCGGCGCGCCTGTAGCCGTCGACACGACGGGATTCAATCCCGCCCTTAATGGTACCGAGCATTTTGTCACGGTGGAGAACGACCTGGTTAAAGTTATATTCAGCAATAAGGGTGGCCAGCCGGTGGACGTGGAATTGAAGAAGTTCAAGGCCTATGACAGTACACCGGTAAAGCTTGTCGGGCCTGAGAGCCGGGTGAGCTATCCCATTAATACGGGCGCTGGCGCCGCGGATATCGCCAACCTCTATTTCAAGGACGGAAAGGTTACTAAAAATGCTGATGGGAGTCAGACGGTGCGGTTTATTTTGCCGGCGCCGTCGGGTCAGTCCATCGAACATGAATATATCCTGTCTGCCAATGACTATACGTTGGACTGGAATATCAATATCGAGAATCCGGGAAAGTTGTTCAGCCAGAACAATCTCAATCTGAGTTGGAACCTGCAGACGGAAAGGGCTCAAAAGAACATTACGGATGAGCGGCGCCTCACGAGTTTTTGTTATTCAGAAGACGGACAGTTCGATTATATGTCCGCCAAGACGGAGCGGGTTTTTGAGAAGCCGGTCCAGTGGGTGTCGTTGTCGCAGCAATTCTTTAATTCGACATTGATCGCAAAGACTACTTTCAACTCCGGCAGTGTCCATATGCAGCGCGAGACGGCTGATTCTTCCAATGTGGTAGCCAGGCTCCAGGTGAGCATGCAGCAGAAGATACCTGCTACTGCTTCGGCCAGTCTGCCTTTCCGGCTTTATTATGGTCCCAATGATTTTTCGATCTTAGAAAAGGAGGAGCCGGGCATGACGCACATCATCGATCTCGGCCGGGGTATCTATTCCTTTGTGCGACCGGTGAACGTATATATTATTATGCCGGTGTTCAATTTCTTCAAGGCGCATATCGCCAGTTTTGGCATTGCTATTTTGTTGCTGACGTTGTTCATTCGTTTGTTTACCAGTCCACTTGTCTATAGCAGTTATCTCAGCGGGGCCAAGATGAAGGCATTGCGTCCGGAGATAGAGACTTTGCGGAAGAAGATAGGGGACGACCAGCAGCAGATGGGGATGGAGCAGATGAAGCTTTTCAGGGAGGCGGGGGTAAATCCGCTGGGGGGCTGTATACCGGCGCTTTTACAGATCCCGATCTTCTTTGCGTTGTATAGTTTTTTCAATAGTAACATCGGACTTCGGGGCGAGACTTTTCTATGGTCGCATGATCTGAGCAGTTATGATAGCATAGTGAATTTTGGATTTTCTATCCCGGGCTATGGGGATCATGTGAGCCTTTTTGCGTTGTCTGCCGTGGCGACCAGCTTCCTGATCTCCCTGTATGGGATGAGCATGACCCCGGACCAGAGTAATCCGGCCATGAAGTATATGCCGTATATCATGCCGGTATTCCTGCTGGTATTCTTTAACAGGCTGGCCTCCGCGCTGACCTGGTATTATACGGTATCCAACCTGATAACGCTTGGGTTGCAATTCGTGATCCAGAACTATATCATCGACCATAAGAAGATCCTGACGCAGTTGCAGGCGAACAGGACCAAGCCAAAGACGAAATCGAAGTGGCAGGAGCGGTTGGAGCAGATGCAGGAGGCGCAGAAAGGTGCGGGACCTCAGAAGCGGCCTCAGCCGCCCAGGAAATAGTATGAAAAAGCAGCTATATTCCATATCCTTTTTCTTTTTCTTATGCGGCGCCATTGGCTGGTCGTTGCCGGCAAAGGCACAACGGAAGGTGGTGTCGGAGCTTACCCTGGTCTACGATTATACGGCTGGGCCGGTCAGCAAGGACAAGCCGGGGAATACGGAGAGCGCCGTGTACACGGTCTATATTAAGGGCAATATGAGCCGCACCGAGATGACCAATTCGCTTTTTTCTTCCACTTCTATTTATGATGCCAATACCGGTTTCGGGGTGCTCCTGAAGGAGGTGAACGGCCAGAAACTGCTGATCCGGCTGAACCCCGATGACTGGTCGGAGAAGAACAGGATGTATGACGGTATTGTCTTCAGGAATACTGCCGAGAACAGTGAGGTAGCGGGGTTCCGGTGTGTCAAGGCAATGGGGCAGACCAAATCGGGGGCGACGATCACCGTTTTTTATACCAAGGAGCTTGTCACGGAGAACAGGCAATATGACCCGCTGTTCCGTACTCTTGATGGTCTGCCGTTGGAATATGAGCTGACCAACGGAGATGTCAGGATACATTATAAGCTTAGTAAGATCATTCAGAATCCTGTTCCGGCGTCAAAATTTGATATTCCGGGTTCCGGATATCGGGAGATGAATTATGCGGAGAGCAAGAAGATGAATGTGGGCGGGTAGGGGCGCCGATGCCGTGTCGGCTGTTGTTGTGTCGGCTGTTGTTGTGTCGGCTGTTGTTGTGTCGGCTGTTGTTGTGTCGGCTGTTGTTGTGTCGGCTGTTGTTGTGTCGGCTGTTGTTGTGTCGGCTGTTGTTGTGAGAGAAGAAGATGTGAATTTTGGGGGAACTACTTGTGCATGTTCACGTTGATCCGAAGATCGAGCAGGCGCATGTTACTGCCGCTTGTGTTGAGGAACATGGAGGTATTGATCTTGTACTTGTAGGGCATGACGTAGAGGCTATTGCCCTTCTGGTAGGTGACCAGGGTATTGAACGAGACGTAGGTTGCCGTTTTTTCGGTACCCAGGAGATAATTGGCGGTCATGGTGGACCCTGCCTTGAGGGTGAAACCGCTTGTTGTCCGGATGGGGGTAAAGTTCGTTTTGAGCGGGACGTTCTTGGTACTGTTTTTCTCGCCGCCGCCGCCTTTGCTGGCGAAGCACAGCCCGACCACTGCAACCATAAGGGTGCTGATGAGCGTTTTGCGCATCAATTTCCTCAAGTCTATTTTAGTCGGCGTAACCATTTGTATGCAAAGGTAGTAAAAAAAATTGGGTAATTTTTAACCGTCCATCACAAAATTTAGTAAACCTTTAACGCTTTGGTTGTTATTGAGTTACAATTTAGTGATTTTTTATCATCCGTGGATACCGGATTTTCACCGGTAACTGTTAAATATACGTAAGATCGTCGCGACAGGTTGCCATGGGGGGAGGAAATGTTGGCTTACAGGAGCACGATTTTGAGAGGCAAATTTAATTTCGGCGGTCAATATTTATTCCCGTAATTTAGAACAACCTTTAACACATGCAAGAAAATCCATACCATCAGGATAGGGAAGAAATGAAGGAATTGTTGAAGCATTATCAGGATTTGAAAAGTGGCAGGCATCATTCGTTTCTGGAGGAGGAGGCCTTCGAGAGGATAATCGACTACTTTGATGATACGGAAGATCTCACACAAGCTATAGAGGCAGTTGAGCTGGGGATAGAACAGTATCCATATTCTTCAGCGTTGTTGGTCAAGAAGGCCGATCTGATGATCGCCACCCGCCGTTACCACGAAGCACTCACCATTTTGGAGCAAGTTGAATTGTTGGATGGCTCCGATATCAATCTTTTCATACTCAAGACGGATGCTTATCTGGCGCTGGATCAGCCTCAGAAGGCGGCGACTTTGCTTGAGAGCGCACTCCTGCATTTTGAGGGAGACGAGCGGATCGAGCTGTTGTTCGAGCTCGCGGACGTCTATGACGACTACGAGGAGTTCGACAAGATATTTGACTGTCTGAAGCTTATCCTGGAGCAGGACCCAGCCAATGAGGAGGCCTTATACAAAATATGTTTCTGGACCGATTTCACGGGCAGGAATGAGGAGAGTATCCGGTTGCATCAGCAGATCATCGATGAGAAGCCTTACAACGAGCTGGCCTGGTTCAACCTGGCGGCGGCCTATCAGGGGCTCAAGCTCTATGAGAAGGCCGTGGATGCGTATAAGTTTGCTTTGGCCATCGACGAAAAGTTCGACTATGCCTACCGCAATATGGGGGATGCGTACATCCGGCTGCGGAAGTACAGGGATGCCATCGAGTCCCTGGAGAAAGTGCTGGAACTGTCGAGGCCGGAGGATGTGATCTTTGAGGCGATCGGACATTGCTATGACAAATTGGACAATTACGCGCAGGCCCGGTTCTATTATCGCAAGGCTTCGCATCTAAATCCCGACGATAGCAAACTTTATTATAAGTTGGCGTGTACCTACATAAATGAGGAGCAATGGGGCCAGGCGGTGAAGCAGTTGGAGGCGGCGATGCGTATCCATGCCATGCAGCCGGAGTACAATTTGGCGATGGGGGAATGCAAGATGCAGCTTGGGGAGTTTAGGGAAGCCATTCAGTTCTTTTCCAATGTTGTGCGGATAAGGCCGAGGAATATCTCCAGTTGGGAGGCGTTGATCCGTTGTTTATATAATGCCGAATACTTTGAGGAGGCGCTCGAGCAGGTGGAGTCGGCGATCCGCATTACGGGGGGCAAGCCCTTGTTTGTCTTTTATCTTACGGCGGTGCTCTTTGCGCTTGGCCGGTCAAGGGAAGGGCTTTTGCAGCTGGAGAATGCCATGGCCAAGGCGCCGAGGTTGTTGAAGAAGCTGCTGGAATTGAATCCTGTCATCCTGCAATACCAACCGGTGGTAGACATTATCGCCCGATATAAAAAGAACAAGTCGATCTAAGATCGGGTTTCCGAACACTTTAATTACATTATAATCTTCGCTCATATGGGGAGGGCCCTTGTGATATGAGATAGTTTCCTATTTTTGCGCCGGTTACTAAGAATTCCCGAAGTAAAGGAATGCCGCGAGTTTCCTATAGAATTAACGAGTTTCGTATAGCCAGATTATATAACGGATATAAAATACCAGGATGAATTTTAAACTTACGCAAATGCCGGAAAGGCTGGAAAAGCCACGTCAGTATGGAATTACGATGGTGATGGACAAAGGGTTGAGTGTCGATGAGGCGAAGAATTTCCTGAGTGTGGCGCACCCCCACGTGGATATTGTAAAACTGGGGTTTGGCACTTCCTTCGTAACTCCCAACCTTCGGGAAAAGATCGGGGTTTATCAATCTTATGGCCTACCGGTCTATTTTGGGGGTACGCTTTTCGAAGCTTTCCTTATCAGGAATCAATTTGAAGATTATATCTCCGTACTTAAGGACTACGGGATTGCGCATGTGGAAGTCAGCGACGGAAGCATTACCATTCCTCATACGGAAAAGTGTGGCTATATTGAAAAGCTGACCAAGTATGCTACCGTTCTCAGCGAGGTAGGCAGCAAGGATGCGGCGCATATCATCCCCCCATATAAATGGATCGAGTTGATGGCTGCGGAACTCAGTGCAGGCGCATCCTACGTGATCGCCGAGGCGCGGGAAGCCGGCAATGTTGGGATCTACCGTGGGAGTGGCGAAGTGAGGGAAGGTCTTGTTCAGGAGATCCTGACGGAGATCCCTGCGGAGAAGATCCTTTGGGAGGCGCCGCAGAAGGCACAACAACTTTACTTCATCGAACTGATAGGCTGTAATGTGAACCTGGGCAACATTGCGCCCACGGAGGTCATTGCCATGGAGGCCATGCGGGTTGGCTTGCGTGGGGACACCTTTCATTTGTTTTTGGACAAAGCGGCTTCCAGATGAGGAAGTTCGGGCTGGTCGGCTATCCGCTCACGCATTCCTTCTCGCAGCGTTATTTTACGGAGAAGTTTGAACGGGAGGGGATAGCCGACAGTGTTTATTCCAATTTTTCCCTTGAGTTTATCGGCGATCTTGCCGCGGTTTTGGCGGATGCCGAATTGTGCGGCTTGAATGTGACCATTCCATACAAGCAGCAGGTGATGTCTTTTCTTGACTCGCTTAGCCCTGTAGTGGAAGCCATCGGCGCCTGCAATTGCATCAGGATCGAAGGGAGGCGGCGTTTTGGTCACAATACGGATGTGGTTGGGTTTGAGCAATCGTTGGTGAAGAAGCTGTCCGGGCATCATCGTAGGGCGCTCGTGCTTGGAACGGGTGGCGCTGCGAAGGCGGTCGAATGGGTGTTGCGGCGGTTGGGGATCGATTTTCTTTCGGTTTCGCGGGCGGTGGGGCCCGGGGCTATCGGCTATGCGGATGTCGATGCGGCTTTGCTGGATACGCATGAGTTGATCGTCAATACTACTCCTTTAGGGATGTATCCGAATGTTTCTGTATGTCCGCCTCTTCCTTATGAGGCGTTGACGCCGCGGCATTATCTTTTCGACCTGGTTTACAATCCTGCGCGGACCTTGTTCCTTGAAAAGGGAGAAGCCCGGGGGGCGGTGGTGGAGAATGGATATGAGATGCTGGTGTTGCAGGCCGAGGAGAGCTGGCGGATATGGAACTCGCCGCTATGACAGCAATTTTGTGATGACCTCCTTGGGGACTGCGGC
>Ga0302325_10002929_pt1 | contig 40896 bp, 36 predicted proteins | sample Palsa_T0_2_FD_201948 | JGI IMG/M metagenome (GOLD analysis project Ga0302325, IMG submission 201948) | Peat permafrost microbial communities from Stordalen Mire near Abisko, Sweden - Palsa_T0_2 | ecosystem: Environmental > Terrestrial > Soil > Palsa > Peat permafrost | place: Sweden: Abisko...
GTCGCGAGCGTGCTCGGCGTCAAGCTGCGTCGGGACGAAGCCTCGCTCGAGAACATTCGCCGCCGATTCGAGAAGCTCGGTCGCGTGATGAGCGAATCGAACGCGAAGCAAGCCGACTTTCCCGAGGGCGCGGAGATCTTGCCGAACCCGATAGGCACGGCTCCCGGCTTCTCCGTGCGCATCGGTCGCGCCATCGCGTTCTTCTTGCCGGGCGTCCCTCGCGAGATGACGCGCATGCTCGAGGAGCAAGTCACGCCGCGCATCCGGCCGCTCGCGCCGAGCGATACGCATCAAATCCGACTGAAGACGTTCGGTCTGCCCGAGAGCGTCGTGGGCGAGAAGCTCGCGGGCATCGAGGCCGCACACGAGGGTGTCATCATCGGATATCGCGCGCACTTCCCGGAGATCGAGGTGAAGGTGCTCGCGAAAGGCGCGTCGCAGACGTCGGCGCGCGAGGCGTGCGAGAAGGCGACTGCCGAAGTGCGCGCCCGGCTCGGAGCCGTGATCTACGGCGAAGCCGATGACACGTTCGCGTCGGTCGTCGGGCGCACGCTTCGCAACCGCGGCGTCACGCTCGCCATCGCAGAGTCGTGCACGGGTGGGCTCGTTGGAAGCATGCTCACGCGTGAGCCGGGTGCGAGCGATTTCCTACTGCTCGACGCCGTGACGTATGCCAACAGTGCGAAGGCCCGCGTGCTCGGAGTCGACGAAGACGTCCTTCGCGCCCACGGTGCCGTGAGCTCGGAGGTGGCTGCGCTGATGGCAGAAGGCGCGAGGCGAGCCAGCGGCTCGGACGTCGCACTCTCGCTCACGGGCGTCGCAGGGCCGACAGGAGGAACAGAAGACAAGCCCGTCGGCACGGTCTATCTCGGGGTGACGGGCGCCCACGGCACCGAGGTCAAGCACCGCGTCTTTCCCGGCGAGCGCTTGCAGATCCAGACGTTCGCGGCGTACGCAGGCTTGCAGCTGCTTCGCACTTACGTGTCCGCGTAATCGCGCTCGGCGGGCGCGGAGCTTCACCCCGCGCCCGCCTGCGCTTCTTCTCTTGCTACACGACGAGAGCCGAAATCGGCTGGCTCCAGTCCGTGAGGGTAACGAACGTTGCCTGACGGGTAACGACGATTGCCCGACGGGTAACGAATATTGCCCGATGCTTAGACGCCTTCGAAGTAGCGCCGGAGCTCCCACTCCGTCACGGCCTTCTCGTACTGCCGCGCCTCCCAGTCTCGTGTGCGAACGTAGTGGTCGATGAACGCCTGATCGAGCACACGCGGGGCTTCTGCGCAGCGCGCGAGCCGATCGGTGGCTTCACGAAGCGTGTGTGGCAAGCGCATCGGTGAGTCCGCCGCATTCGCAGACGCGTCACCACGTGACTCCGCGGGTGGCTCAACCGCGTTCTCGATTCCCCAGAGGCCGCCGCCGAGCGCGGCTGCGATCGCGATGTACGGATTGATGTCCGCGGCGGTCTGCCGGTACTCGATGCGCGTGCCCTTGGCGTCGGCTGGAATGACGCGGATGGCACACGTACGGTTCTCGACACCCCAGCTCGCGGTGAGCGGAGCCCAGACGCCAGGCACGTAGCGCTTGTAGCTGTTCACGGTCGGGGAAAAGAGCGCGGTGAGCGTCGGCATGAGCGACACCTGACCGCCGAGATAATGCCTGGCGAGCTTGCTCAGCTTGTGGGGTGCGTTCGCGTCGTAAAAGAGGTTCGTCTTGCCGTCGGCCGACCACAGCGATTGATGCAGATGGCCGCTCGACCCGGGGAGGTCCGCGTTCCACTTCGCCATGAAGGTGACCGACACGCCGCGCTTGGCGCACAGCTGCTTCATACCCGCCTTGAAGAGGGCTGCCTTATCGGCCATCGCGAGGGCTTCGTCGTATCGGATCGCCACCTCGTAGACGCCAGGGCCCGTCTCCGTGTGGAGCGCTTCGATCGGAACGCCGAACGCGTCCATCTCGTCCAAGATCGCGTGGCAGAGCTCGCTGTTTTGGCCCTCGCGGACCCACGAGTAGCCGAACATCCCTGGCGTGAGCGTCTCGAGGTTTCGAAAGCCCTTTTGGTGGAGCGACTGCGGGGTCTCGCGAAAGAGGAAGAACTCGAACTCGGTCGCGAACGTCGCGCCGTAGCCTGCCCGCGCAGCGCGCGCGATGATGCGTTTGAGGAGCGACCGCGGACAGGCCGGGTGCGCCGAGCCGTCCGCGTTGACGAAGTCCACGAGGAACGCAGCCGTGCCAGGCTCCCAGGGTATCGCGCGGAACGTCGCGAGATCGACGCGCGCGTGCGCGTCCGGGTAGCCCGTGTGCCACCCGGTGACGTTGGCGTTGTCGTAGAGGACGTCGTTGATGTCCCAACCGAAGATGACGTCACAGAACCCGAAACCGCTCTCGGCCGCGCTCCAGAACTTCTCCGGCGACACGTACTTGCCGCGCAGAACACCGTCGATGTCGAAGCCGCCCACCTTCACGCGACGGATGTGGTGCCGTTCGAATGCCGCGCGCAGTTCGACGAGATCCATCCCTCGAACCTACACGAGTCGGTGTGCTAAGCCATCGCGTGATGACGTTCGACCCGAACGCTGCAGCCGAGCGCGACGCCGGCATTTTCGGGCTCCCGCATACGCCCGACGAGGCGCGTGTCGTGCTCGTGCCCGTCCCGTGGGACGCGACGACATCGTATCGCCGCGGCGCGAGCGAGGGCCCCCGCGCCATCCTTCAAGCCTCGATGCAGGTGGACCTCTTCGACGCCGAAGTCGGAAAACCCTACGAGGTCGGCATCGCCATGCTCCCCGAGAGCGCCGAGCTTCGGGCGTGGAACGAAGAGGCTCGCGCCGAAGCCGAAGACGTGATCGAAGCCTCCGGTCGCGTCGCGGGCGTCGCGAGCCTCGAGGCATCGCTCGCGCGCGTGAACGCACTCTCGGAGCGCGTGAACGACGTCGTCTACCTCGAAACGAAGCGCCTCCTCGGGCAAGGTCGCATCGCGGCCGTCGTCGGGGGCGACCACGCGGCTCCGTATGGAGCCATTCGCGCTTACGCCGAGCGCTTCCCGGGCATCGGGATCCTCCACATCGACGCTCACGCGGACTTGCGGCGCGCGTACGAGGGCTTTCAGTTCTCGCACGCGTCGATCATGGAGAACGTGATGCGCATCGACGGGGTCGCGCGCATCGTCCAGGTGGGCATCCGTGATTTTTGCGAAGAAGAATGTACGCGCATCGCGTCGAGCGCCGGTCGCGTGCGAACGTTCTTCGACGTGCAGCTCGCAGCCGCGCGGGCCCGCGGCGCACTGTATGAGGCGTTTGCAACTGCGGCCGCCGCGCTCCCCGAAGCCGTGTACGTATCGTTCGACATCGACGGGCTCGACCCGTCACTTTGCCCCCACACGGGAACGCCCGTGCCAGGAGGCCTTTCGTTCCACGACGCGAGCGCGCTCCTCGAAGCCGTCGTGCGGAGCGGCCGGCGCATCGTCGGCTTCGATCTGAACGAGGTCGCGCCCGGCGAGGACGATGAATGGGACGCCAACGTCGGAGCGCGCGTGCTCTACAAGCTCATCGGCTGGACGCTTGTCTCGCAGCGTCTGATCGAACGTCCGCGTCTTCCGTAATCGGCTCGTCATCTTCGAAGGCGCTCGCGATGTGCTCGAGCCGCGCGTCGAGCACGCGACCGAGATCCGCCGCGAGGCGTTCCCAACGCTCCGAACGTCGCCCACGCAAGAATGCTTGCGTTCCTCGCACGGCCCACCACGTGTACGGCTCGTCGTGCGGGACCTTCGCGTAAGCCTCGATGAACGCGCGCGTGGCACGCTCGACTTCGTTCGCGTCCTCGAAGAGCGCCGCTTCACACAACGCGATGAGGGCAAGGTCCCCGGTGACGTGCCACGTGTCGCCGCGCGAAATGAGCTGAGAGACGTGCGGCAAGATGCGGGCGCGGGCGGCCGCGTAGTAACCACGCCCAGCGTCGAGCGAGGCCAGCGTCCGTTCGCTCAGCGCGGTCAGATGACGGTCGCTCGTTTGAAGGGCGAGGGTCGTCAGCAGGTTCACTTCCGTCACCGCCTCGTCGACCGCACCCGACGCAACGAGGAGCTCGGCAAGGGTGGCGATCCCGATGCCATAGTGTTGGCGATCCGTGGCGTCTTCGTCGGCCGCGACAGACAGCCGCTGATGCGTGACGGCGCCACCGAGGTCCAAGCGCAAGCCGCAGAGCTCGCTCAGCCGGTGGTGCGCGCGGGCGAGCGCCCAAGACTCGACCGGTCCGTCGTGGACGAACTGCATGCACCGCTCGGCATCGGCGAAGTGGTCCTGGTAGAAGTGCGTGCTCGAAATGTCGAAGAGCACGGCGTGCACCTCGTCGATCGCCCCGCACGCCTCGAACGTGTCTCGCGCCGCGTGAAGGTGCTTGCGTGCTTGCGCGTAGTCGAGCTTGAAGTACTCGCACACGCCGTGCATCCGCAGCACGAGCCCGCGGTGCAGATGGTTTTGTGGAAGGCCATCGGCCTCGACCCAGCTCGTGAGAAGTGAGAGCGCGCGATCCGCCGCGTCGAACATCGACGCCCGCGCGAACGCGCGTGTCGTCTCCGTGGCGTGCCGCACCGCAGCATCGCGCGCTCCTCCCGCACGATAGAGCATCGCGACCGCGAGCCCATTGTCGGTGTTGTGCGCGCCGTACGTTCGCACGAGCGCGTCCGCCGTCGCACGAAAGATGTCGGCCGAGTCAGGCCGCCGCGCACAACGCTCGACGATGACATCGAGGAAGAGCCGATGCTCGAATCGATAGGCGCCCCGCCCATCGACCCGCAGCAAGCCGGACAAGAGGGCCCGGTCGAGCACGCGATCGACGATGTGCGTTCGTGACTCGTCGCACGCGCGCAGCGTGCGCTCCTCGAACCGCAGCCCGAGAAGTGCGGCGTGACACAGCACGCGCTCTGCGTCGATGCTCTCCGCTCCAAAGACGTCGAGCAGCGTCTTGATGCGCCGCGTCAGCACCGAGCCGCGCGCGTGGGCGGCGAGATCGTCGAGCGACGCGCCTTCCCGAAGCACGTACCCACGTTCTCCTGGTGTGAGAAGGCCTTCGTCGATGCAGGCACGCACCGTCTCGACGAGAACGAGCGTCGGCTCGTCCAATGTCTCGCCCAGCGCGTGCGCGACCTCGGGTGCGAGCGGGCCGGCGGCTTCGAGCAGCGCGATGCGGTCCTTCGCCTGCAAAGGTGGGAGCATCTCGAAGTGGGCGCCAGCGCTCGCGAGTCGAAAGAGCCACGCGCGGACGCCGGGATGCTCGGCCGTTCCGCTGCGAAGCGTCCCCACGACGAGGGCGCGCGCGTCGGTTGACTCGAGCAACTGCAACATGAGCTCCATAGCCCCATCGCGAGACCACGCGACGTCATCGAGCCACACATAGACCGGATGAACGCGTGACGCCGCGAGCACGCACATCGCGGCGACGCCAGCAGCCGCCTGTGGATCGAGCGGGCGCGAGCCAGCCAGCAGCCACTCGTGCATGCGCACGAAGTCGACGTTCTTCTGCTCCACGCGCGTCAGCCACTTCCACCGCGATGCGAGCGTCTCGCCGAGAGTCTCTGCTGGCGCTCCGAGAAGACGGCGCATGCAAGCCCGCAGGCCGACCTCGGCATTCACGATGGTCTCGTCGAAGCTCGCGGCCGCGCCGATCATCGTTCCAGTGCGCTCGACCTCCGCGAAACCATGGCGAAGGAGCCGCGTCTTGCCTTCGCCCGCGCGCCCGGACACGACGACGCCGCGGACGCCCCCGCCCGCGACCACTTGATTGGCAAGCTCGAAGAGTCGCGCGGCCTGCTCGTTGCGACCAAGCATCGGGAGCGGACGCAACCGATGCAGAGCAACATCCGGGGCGGCGTCGGTGCACGGAAGCGTGAACGGCAGGCTGCGCGTGCTCATCGACCGAGGAAGCTCATCCGATGACGAAATGGTCGGAGCGCTCACGAGGGGCGACTCGATCCATGTCGAGATCGAACCTCGCGTGCGCGCGCTTGCGTGGAGCTCGTCACGTGATGGGAGGGGCGCCCGCTTTGCAATGTCCGCGAGGTCGCGCCGCAACGACGCGGCGAAACGGGGGCGAAGCCGCGGATCGGGATCGAGGAGGGTCATCACGAGCGAGGCGAGCTCGCGCGGAATCGAGAGGCCCGAGCGTGGGGACAGCGGCTTGATTGGCTGCATCTTGCGCGCGAGCATGTCGCCGAGCGTCCCGTCGGAAGGGTAGGGCTCGTGGCCTGCGATGAGCTCGTAGAGCATCACCCCGAGCGCGTAGAGATCCGTAGGTGGAGCGATCGACTCGACGTCGATGAGCTGCTCGGGTGCCATGTAGTACGGCGTGCCCTGAACACCGTGCCGTTCGGGTAGTCGGCGCAGTGGGTCTATGACGTGCGCGATGCCGAAGTCCGTGACCTTGACGCGCCCGGCGTCCGTGAGGAGGACATTGGCGGGCTTCAAGTCGCCATGCACGATCCCCTGCGCGTGGGCCGTCGCGAGGGCATCGAGGATTTCATCCACCGCACCCAGCACGACGCCGAGCCCAGGGAACGCCGCGTCCCACGCCTCGAGGCTCGAGCCGCGCACGAGCTCCATGACGAGGAACATCCCTCCATTTTGGTCGCGCCCGACGTCGATGAGCTCCACGATCGATGGATGGGCGAGCTGCGCCGCGGCAGCAGCTTCGTTGAGAAGGAGCCGTTGGGACGCCGGGCCGCCGTGTTCGGCGCGCAACGTTTTGATTGCCACGACGCGCCCGCTTGGGTGGTGCACCGCTTCGTACACGCGGCCGGCGCCACCCTCTCCGAGCTGGCGGATGACCTCGTAGTTCCGCTGCGTGACAGGATCCATGTCCGCGCCGCAGACTAATCCCTTTCAATCGAATGAACGATTGGCGAGGTCACGAACTTCTACCGCGCCGTGGGCGGCCGACGCACGGCGTGCAAGCTCGGCGGCGATGCGGTCACCTGGTGCGATGCGTCGCAGCTCGGCAATGGCGGCCTCGGAGTATTCGCGCTCGCCGGTCGCCGTCGCGGCAACGGCACGCGTGCGGAGCATGTCGTGCGTCGCGTCGAGAAGGGGTGGGTCGGACGCGAAGAGGTGCATCGTGGGCTCGTCGAGCCTGGTGAATGACTTCAGTCGCTCGATGGCGCCGCGCGGCTCGACGAAGTAGCGATCGAACGCGCCGTGCTCGACGAGGTGCCGCGCGAAGAGCTTGTCCCATCGGATGTCGAACGCCACGAGGACCGGATGCGTCGCCGCGAGCTGCGACAGCGAGAGCTCCTCGGGTGCACCGTAAAGGGCGAGATCACGCACGATGGGGCCAAGCAGCGGCTCCCGTGCGAGCTCGCGGCTCGCCCGCCGCGAGCCGAGACCGAACGTCGGAACCACGATCACGTCGGTACGTAGTGCGCCGACGACGGCAGCAGACCGAGCGCGAAGCAGCACGCGAGGGCTCGGAACCAGCAACACGGCGTCGTGCGGCAGGTCGCCGAACACCCATGCATTCCACCTCCTCGTGGCGTCGCGCGGCAGCCTTGCCTCGGCCAGCGACGTATCATCGGCGACGCGCACCGGAACGGCCAGCTCGAGAAGCACCAGCATCGTCGCGCTCGCGCGGGCAAACGGCACCTTCGCGGCTGCCACGGTGACGACGAGCACCGTCATGCCACACGCAACGAACGCGGACGTAGCTGCCAGCGCGGAGATCAGCGAGGCGCCATAGCGGACGGCCCCTGCGGGTGCGCCGAGCATGGGCGCAACCACGCCGCAGGCGACCAACGCCAGCGCGGCGCTCGCCAGCGGACGCGCCAACCGCGAACGAAGTGACACGACGACACCAATCGCGCCGAACAGAAGGCCCACGAGCCCGAGCTCACTGCGCGCGATCAGGAGCGCGGCCGTTCGTGGAACGGTTCGGGCGCCTTCCCCGAGCCACCCCGCAAACGGCGTCACGTCGAGCGAGGACTCCGGCGCCACGCTTCGTCGCCACAGCATCCAGGCCACCGGCGCGAGCCCAACGAGCGTCCATGCCGCGGCGAGCGCCCGCGGACGCCACGCCCGCGTCACGACGAGAGCACCCATCGACAGGACCGCGGCGCCCGCGACGGGTGCGTCGTACGAGATGGCCAGACCGATCGCGGCGAAGACTGCCGCCTGCGGCGCGCCACTGCTCGCGAGCACGACCGGCGCGAGCGCAAGCACGGCCCCAAGCACGCTTCCAAACGCGAGCGTCGCTTCGCGCTGCACCGGAAACGTGAGCGTCACGAGCACGGAGCCCGCGAAGGCGATGACGAGCCGGAGCCACGGTGCATCGTCAGTCTTCGGTGTGAGATCGCGCCCGAGGCGACGTGCCAGCACGAAGGTCATGATGCCGAGCGCGCCGGCGCACGCCATGGACGCCCACTGCACATGCACACCGAACGGCAAAGCGACGATCGCGTCGAGGCCGTGAAGCATCCCCGTATACCCGCGACCCATCGTTCGCACGATGGCCTCGTCACACGCGGCCACCGCACCATCGTCCCGCGCGAACGCCGCGGCGAACGCGATGGGCACCGCGCCCGCCAGAGCTCCGAACGCTATCGCTGCACGTTTCACATGAGCCCCGAGCGCGAGACCAGACCCACGCGATTAGCGCACGTCGCGACGAACGGCCCAATTACGGGTACATTCGCCCGCGCATCCCATGGCCCGCTTCATCGACGAGCTGAAACGAACCCACCACTGCGCCGAGCTTCGCGCGGGAGACGTGGGCAAGGAGGTCGTCCTCTTCGGTTGGGTTGCGAGCTACCGCGATCACGGTGGCTGCGTGTTCGTCGACTTGCGTGATCGCGAGGGGATCACCCAGCTCGTCTTCGACCCCGAGCTCGAAGGCCATGGCGATACACCGCGCGCGGCGCACGACGTCGCCCAGCACGTGCGCAGCGAGTGGGTCATCGGCGTGCGAGGCATCGTCGCGAATCGAGGGACGAACAAGAACCCACGTCTGCCGACGGGCGAGATCGAGGTTCGTGCCATCGAGCTCACCGTCTTCAACAAGGCAGACACGACGCCCTTCGAGGTCAAGGACGACCTCGACACCGGCGAGGAGAAGCGCCTTCAGTATCGATACCTCGATCTGAGACGCCCGCCGCTCCAGCGAACCCTTCGCGTGCGCCATCGCATCAACCAGGTGACGCGCCGTTACCTCGACGAACACGGGTTTCTCGAACTCGAGACGCCGGTCATGGTGAAGTACACGCCCGGCGGAGCACGGAACTTCCTCGTGCCGAGCCGCATGCACCCGGGGAAGTTCTTCGCCCTCGCAGAGAGCCCGCAGCTCTTCAAGCAGCTCTACATGGTGGCGGGCTTCGACAAGTACTTTCAGATCGTCAAGTGCTTCCGAGACGAGGATCTCCGCGTGGATCGCCAGCCGGAGTTCACGCAGATCGACGTCGAGATGAGCTTCGTGAATCAGGACGACGTCTTCCGCGTGATGGAAGGTCTCGTCTTCGCGATCTGGAAGGACGTGCTCGGCATCGACTTGAGCGAGAAGTATCCGAGCGGGCGCTTCCCCCAGATGCCGTTTCACGAGTCGATGGGCAAGTACGGCAATGACAAGCCCGATATGCGCTTCGGGTTCCCGCACACGGACATCACGGGCATCGTCATCGAACACGCGGGGGGCGGCATTCCCTTCTGGAAGGACATCGCCGACAAGTTCACGAGCGGGAAGTATCGGCGCGACCTGCCGGCCGAGATCATCAAGGCGATGCGCATCCCTGCGGAGCACGCGAGCAAGATGTCGCGAACCGAGGTCGACAAGCTCGAAGACTTCGTCAAAGGGATGGGAGCGCGGGGCCTGGCTCGCGCCAAGGTCGACGCCACGGGAAACTGGGCGCAGTCACCGCTCGCGAAGACGATCACGAGCGAGCTTCGCTCTGCCATCAACACGGCGCTCGGAGCGGGGGACGGCGATCTCCTCTTCTTTCAATTCGGCAAGGAGAGCACGGTCCAAACCGTGCTCGCGAACTTGCGCGTTCACCTGGCGAAGAAGATGGGCCTCATCCCTGGCACGGGCCACGGCGGGCGTTTCGAGTTTCTTTGGGTCGTGGATCCGCCGCTGTTCGAGTGGGACGACGACCGCAAGTCGTGGGCCGCGGCTCACCACGCCTTCACCCGTCCGCACGACGACTGCGTGGACCTGCTCGACACCGACCCTGGGAAGGTCCTCTGCTATCGTTACGATCTCGTCCTCAACGGCGTCGAGCTTGGCGGCGGCTCGATTCGATTGCATGATCCGAACGTGCAAGCCAAGGTGTTTCGTGCGCTCGGAATCGCGGATGAGGAGGCGCGCGCGAAGTTTGGTTTCTTGCTCGATGCGCTTCGCTATGGCGCGCCCCCACACGGCGGTATCGCCGTCGGCATGGACCGGCTCACGATGTTGCTCTCCGGCGTCGAGTCCCTCCGAGATGTCATCCCATTTCCCAAGACGCAGAAGGGCACGGACCTCATGACCGACGCACCAAGCGTCGCTGCGGCGGAGCAGCTCGCCGAGCTTCACGTCCGCGTCATCACGCCGGACGGTGCGAAGTGAAGCTCAAGGCCGCTCTCTTCGCGTGCGCGTTCCTTTCGTGCGACAGCGACAGCGTCTACCTCTATCTCGTGAACGTCTATGACCCGACGAACGACTGCATCACCGGTCCCGAGGAGCTCGACGTCGAGGAAGGGAATGCCGTCGATGGATCGTGCGGCCCGTTGTGCATCGCAGGTCAGAATGCCATCGACGGAGGCATCGTCGTGACGGTGTCGACGATGTGTGGACCCCCACCGTTCGGCTTCGACGTATCGGGGAGCAATGCACTTTGCCAGCCAGCCCTCGCAGCGCTCGCGCGTTCGGCCTACTGCCTCGACGGTGGCGGCTCGTCCAATCCACTCGACGCCAGCGACGCGGGCACGGACTGACGAGTCCCCATCCGACCTCAGCCGTGAAGATGACCTGGCGGTCGGCTTTGCGGTGCCGTAAAAAACCTTCGGCCCTTTCGTTGTCGTAGTGCGCTGTCCCCCCTCGCGTGCGCGGTGGCGAAAGGGCCACTTCATCGTCATTCGCGACGGCGTAGAGCGCGCAAGACCTCGAGCGGGCTGAAGCCGAGGACGGACGCGATGTCGTCGTCGTTGGCGTCGCCCATCCGCTTGCGCAGCGCTTGCACCGCCGGCTCGAATACCGCAAATAGGCGCAGGGTGCTCCACGCGTACCGTGCGCCATCGAGCCCCAACGCAACACCGATCGCGAGCGGGATGGGCGAAAGGACCACATCGCGCACGGCGACCGCGCGGCTCCACGCCCCTGGGCTCCCGTCCAATTGAAGCGCCGAGAGCACGGAGGCCTCGCCAAAGCAGCCGAGCGAGAGCGGCGCGTAGCGATCTTCGACCGCGCTGACGAAGTGGCGAACGTCACGTCGCCATTCGCCAGAAAGGAGACCCATCGCTGGGCGCAGATCGTCGGGACCGGCGATGAGATCGAAGCCGCCCACGGCGCGCCGCATGACGAGCGACGTCCACAAGGCGCCGTCCTTGAACGCGCCGAGGGCGATGGTGTGACCGACCTTGCACACGGCATCGACGGTGCGCCGGATCATCCGCTGCGTCGGGACGGGAATGTTCTTGAGCTTGCGCGGCCACCCTTCGATGCGCCGCTCGTTCATCAGCTCGCGCACGATGGCGACGAGCGACAGCGACTGCGCGACAAGGTCATCCTCACGGCGGGCGCGTGCGCCGAAACGTTCCATCGTCTCCTCGAGCGCACCGACTTCCGCCGCGATGACCCAGCTCGCCTCGTGCGCTTCGGCGAGCGCGGCGAGACGCTTCGTGCGCTGCCCCTCGTTCCCGTCGGGCCAGCGACGCCATTCGCCCTCTCGTTCCAGCCTGCCGCGGCGTGTGTGGAGCATCTTACGGACGTCCCCCGCTTGGTGGATGACGAGCAGCCCACCCAGCGAAGCCGCCTTCGGCGGCGCGGTCTTGAAGAGTTGGAAGAGGCGAGTCCAGTCCTCGGCCGTGAAGCCTCCGAGCCGCACGTCGGGCGTGAACATTTCGACGCGAGCCTACCATCGCGACGAAGTCGCATGTAACCATCCGAGGATGCCTCTTTCGGCTGAAGCCTTGTTCGAGACGTATTTGCGGCCGCTCTATCCGACCGACGCGCTCGCCGACATCGAGAGGGCGCGCGTGACGGATGCAAACCCAGCCGGGAACGCGAGCGTGCTCGCACACCTCGAGGAGGCCGCGCGCGTCTTCGTTGCGATGCACCCTCGCATGCTCGGTCGCGACGTGGGTCTGGACTTCACCGACGCGAGCGTTCACCGATTGAGCATCGCCCTCACGACCGACGTTCGCGACAGACTCGCGCAGTCGGGCGCACCGGGCTCCGCCGAGAGCGATCTCTTCAACGTCATCGTGCACGGTGCCGCATACGTCGGCGAGTGCGTCGTGCGGGCGCACGACGGCGTGTGGCTCGTGAGGCGGCCTCTGTGGGAGAGTCGCGTGCGCCTGCGGTCGCTCGCTGGCGACGCCGAGCTCGCGGTGCTCTCGTGGTGGCTGCGGGCGCTCTCTGACGATGGGCTCGATTCGAAGCATGCCGGGCTGGCCGAGCGCTACCGCACTTACGTCGAAGTCCCGACATCGCCGCTCGATACGCTCGCCACCATCGCTGCGCCACGCTCGCTGCCGCGCCTCCACAAGGTGACGTACCCGACGTTCGTGAAGTACCTGCACGCTCACCTCGGTGAGCTTCGTGACGTGGGTGCCGACTTCCCATCACCCGAGAGATTCGACGCCTATCGCTTCGAGTGGCTCGACTTCCTGCTCGTCGGTGGGGGTCGGATGCTCGTCGTGTGTGGCCCAGGCGAAGGCGGGCTTCATGCCTTTTGGCTGGAGCAAGGTGGTTTCTCGAAGAGCGCGCTCTTCGCTGCCGACGCGGTGACCGACGCCATCGGCGTGCGCATCGTGGGCGACAAGCTCGCCTTCGTCGTCTCGCTCGGCGGCGAAGTCCACGAGCACGAAGTGCTGTGGTGGGGTCCCTAATTACTTTAGTGGAGGACGGCGAAGGCGCCTTCGTGCACGAGGACCCGGTCGTGGTCCGTTTCGCGGCGAAGAGCGATGACCTCGTCGCGCTCGCACCCGAGCGTGAGCGCAGACGCCGACGTCGCGACGATCCACTGGACGCGCGGCAGCGCCGACTTGAGGAACACGGGCAGATGGCGAAGCAGCGCCGTGTCTTGTTGCGATTCGAGATCGTCGATCACCACGACGCCTTCGCGCTCGCGAATGGGTCTCTGGTCTCCCCCGCGCCCGCCATAGGCGGCGTAGAGCACACGCGTCGCCAGGACGACGATGGCGAAGAGGTGGCGAGCGCCGCGCGGAAGCTCCTCGAAGACGACATCGCGCGTCTCGAGCGTAAAGATCGGCTCGAGCGATCGTGGGTCGACGTGGTCATATTCGGCGCTGAAGGGCGCGAGCACGATGGCGGCGACCTCACGCAGGGCCGTGTCGAGCTGCGCGAGATCGCCACCCTCTCCGTCGGCTCTCTCGAGAGCGCTTCCGATGGCGGCGACGGTCAGCACCTGCTTCGTTTCGCGTGTGAGGTCAGCACGGCTCGCGTCGTCGAAGGCAACGGCTCCACGAACGTCGTAACGCAACACCGTGCGCTCGGGCGTCGCGAGAACCACGGGGGCGCGCGAGAACCACCTCGCGCCGGAGAACGCGATGAAAGCGTAGCCGCCACGCTCCTGAGCCCGCCTGTCGAAGAGGGCTTGCTCGCGCCGTCGTAAACCAGCCTCGGCCTCTTGCTCGCCGAGCTGCGCATTGGGGCTCGCCACGCGCAGCGGATGTGGCCGTTCGGGATCGTCGTCGCCGAGCATCCAGTCCGCCGTTGCGAAGGGCACCTCCGGCACAGCCTCTTCGTTCCTCGAGCGCCTCGGCAGCAGCGGAAGTGCGTGGCCGGGTCGCGTGCTCGCGATCGCGGCCAGGACGGCGGTCTTGCCGACACCGTCGGCACCGAAGAGCACGGTCAGCGGCCGGCCCTCCGGTGTCAGCTTCACACCCGACAGGGCCCCGGAACCAAAAAGCTCGAGCGTGGACAAGCGCATGGCCTCACTATGTTACATCTGATGCGAATGAAGGCGCTCGCTCGTGAGGACAGCGTTTCGAGCGCTCTTTATGCCGTGGCCGGAGCATTGCTCATCATCGGCCTTTTGGCGGGCCTTGCGTGGCTACCCCGACTCCTTGGTGCGCGCGCGGAGCAAGCCGGCGGTGATGCGCCTCATGTCAGCGTGCCACTCGTGGCCAATGCCGAACAGCTCGCGGAGCCGCCGGCGCTCGCGCCTGCAGCAGTGAGCGTCGCCGAGCTCAAGGGTCACGCCGTGCTGCTCGACTTCTGGGCAACGTGGTGTGGGCCGTGTCAGGCACAGGCACCCATCGTCGACCGAGTTGCGGTGCGGTACAAGAGCCGCGGGCTCGTCGTCATTGGCATCAACACGAGTGATCCGGATGGCCTCTCACTCGCAGGCCCGTGGGCCAAATCTCATCACATCACGTATCCGATCGCCTTCGATGACGGGGCCGCAGCGCATGCGTACGACGTCGAGAACCTGCCGACGCTCGTCGTCATATCGAAGACGGGAAAGATCGTCGGACGCCGCATGGGCATGACCGACGGTGACGAGATCGAGCGCCTCGTGAACCAAGCGCTATGACTGCGGGGCCTTGGACCGCATCGGCAAGAAGAAGCGAACGCCCGTGACGTCGTTGATGCCGCAGTAGAGGTCCGCGTCGAACGTCTCGCGTAGGCGGCGGTAGGTCAGCACTTCTTCGACCGAGCCGATGGCGACGAGCTTGCCGCTTTTGAGGAGGGCGATGCGCGACGCGTATTGCGCAGCCGCGTTGATGTCGTGCATCGAGAGCACGACTGCGACTCGCTGCTTCGCGAGCAGGACGAGCAAGTCGTAGAGGGCGAGTTGGTGGCGCACGTCGAGAAACGCACCCGGCTCGTCGAGGAGAAGCAGCTTCGGCGATTGAGCAATGGCTCGTGCGATGGCGACGCGCTTTTGTTCGCCGCCGCTGAGCGCGTCCACGCGTCTTCGCTCGAGGTCGTGAAGCTCGCACATGCCGAGCGCATCATCGACCGCCTGCTCGTCGCCCGCGGTCGGGACCATCCACCCAGCCTGATGGGGCGCGCGACCCATCATCACGACCTCACGTACGGTGAAACCGAATGCGACCTCCGCCGACTGGGTGACGAACGCGACACGCCTGGCGATGTCTCGGCGGTCCTGCGTGGAGGTGGGCTCTCCGAACAAGCGGACGCTGCCCTTCGCGGTCTCGAGCGCTCCGGCCATGACCCCCAAGAGCGTTGATTTCCCAGCCCCATTGGGTCCCAGAACTGCGACGATTTCACCGGGGTGAACGTCGAGCGAGACGTCCGCGAGCGCCTCGAAGTCCCCATACCGCATGGTCACTTGCTCCACGGCGGTCGCCGCGATGGGACTTTCCTTCCGGCCGGGCACGTCGCATCATAGCCGTGGTGGACGCGAAACCCGAAGTGTCGAGCGCGGTGCCTTCACGGCGCGTGATCAAGCGATACTCCAACCGCAAGCTCTACGACACGAAGGACAGCCGATACGTCACGCTGCTCCAAATCGCGGAGATGGTGCGTGGCGGTGAGGAAGTCCAGATCATCGACAACAACTCGAAGGAGGATCTCACCGAGATCACCCTCGCGCAGATCATCTACGAGGAGAAGAAGGCCAACAGCCGAGCTGTGCCGCTTCAGACGCTCAAGGATCTGATTCACCAGCGGACGGAGAAGGTCCTTTCGGAGCTACGGGAGGGACCGATTGGGAGGCTCATTCCCAAGAAGGCCAGCGAGCCCGAGCCGGTCCCCGAAGCCCCGCTCCCCGCGCCCGTACGCCCCGGTTTGGTGGAGCAGGCGAGGGGAACGTTGGAGGACTGGCAGCAGAAAATTGACGAAAGGATCAGAGCAATGCTCCCTTCTTCGTCACCTTGGCAACAGCTCGAAGCCGAGGTTCGGAGGCTGAACGCCCGTATCGATGACCTCGAAAAGAAGCTGAAATCAGCCAAGAATAAAGAGGAATAGAGGTCCGAGGACCCCTGTTGACTTGGCATCGGCACGGACCATGCTCATTCCTTCCGCATCATGAATTCTTTCGACAGCCCAGTTCGCAGTGACGGTTTCACCGACGAGTGCATGTCCCACATGGACGCCCTGTATGGCGTCGCGTGTCGGTTGACGCGCAACCCGACGGAGGCCGAGGACCTCGTTCAAGACGCACTGGTCAAAGCCATGCGTGCCCGAGCTCAGTTCCAGGCTGGGACGAACCTCAAGGCGTGGCTGTTTCGAATCCTGACGAACACCTTCATCAACAAGTACCGTCGTGGTGGTCTCGAGCGCTCGGTGCTCGAAGGGCCCGACGCCGATCCCTTGGCGGATGGTTGGGTGAGCGCGTCCACGATGCGGTCACTCCGTGATCCCGAGCAGATTGCCCTTTTGCCAATCGTCGAGGGAGAGGTGCGGCGTGCACTGGATGCGCTGCCGCCGGAGTTTCGTCTTGCCGTCGTTTTGTGCGACGTGGAAGAGTTTTCCTACGAAGAAATCGCCGATATCATGGGTTGCCCCATCGGCACCGTGATGAGTAGATTGCACCGAGGTCGGAAGCTCTTGCAGAAGTCGCTCTATGCCCATGCGCTTGCGATGGGAATCGTGAAGGGTGAGGACGTCGTAGGCGGACGCGCAAAGAACGGCTCGCCGTCGTCGCTTGCCGAGTATCGCGCTCGTAAACGAGGAGCCGCATGACGGATCATCAGCCGTCTCGAGGACCAAGCGCATGCCCGGAGTTCGGGCCGCTGCTTGGTCCGTTCGGTGACGGAGAGCTCGAGCCTTCGAAGATGGTCGAGGTCGATGCTCACGTGGATCACTGTGAAGGCTGTCGGGAGCGCGTGCTGCTCGATGAGGCCACCCGTCACTCGATGAAGCAGGCGCTGAAGGAAGCTTGTCCTGATGGGCTACGCGCCCGGGTTGCTCGAGCGATGACTGCGGAGGCCACGCGCATCGACGTGCGAGAGAAGGCGAGCGGGAAGAACAGTGCGTGGCGCACCGTGGTGCCGCTCGCGACAGCCGCTGCATTCGCCCTCGCGTGGGGAGCCATGTCTCGCGGGCCCATGGCGCGAACGACAGCAACGGACACGGTGCGAGCGGGCTTTGGAGACGACTTGCTCAGTGAGCTCGTTGCCGACCATTCACGGCCGCTCCCACCCGAGCGAACCGATCCCAGCAAGGTGGGCGAGCTCGGCCAATACGTGGGCGTGCCCGTGCACGCTACGATGCTGCATCGTGAGAACACACGCTTCGTCGGCGGCCGGGTGCTGCCGGTGCATCAAGAGCGTGCGGCCATGTTGCAGTACGAGATACAGCAAAACGGTGAGACTCGGCGTGTGAGCGTCTTCGTGTTCGACCCGCGCCGCATCCAGGTGAGCGCGGACGACTTCACGCCGAGGCCGGTCGGGACGTCCGAGGTCCGTGTGGGTCGCGCCAATGGGTACTCGGTCGCGGTCACGCAGCACGCGGGTGTGGGCTACGCGCTCGCGAGCGACATGGACGAGCGGCAGACCGCCGAGCTCGCGTTGCAGACCAGCCCCGACTTCTGACCGCACCCATCGAGTCAGTGATGTAGCGTACTGCCGTGCAGAAGCTAGAAGCTGGCATCCATCACTTTCAAGCGAACTACTTCGCGTCGAACCGTGGGCTCTTCCAGGATCTCGCAGCGGGCGGCCAACGTCCCGAGACCCTCTTCATCACGTGCTCCGACTCGCGCGTCGTGCCAACCCTCATCACCACCGCCGCTCCCGGCGAGCTTTTCATCGTGCGCAACGTCGGCAACATCGTACCGTCGGTCGAGCGAGGTGTCTTCGGTGGCGTCTCGGCCGCCATCCAATACGCGATCGAGGTCTTGGAGGTGGGTACCGTGATCGTGTGCGGCCACACCCATTGCGGTGCGATTGACGCGATCGTTCACCCGGAGCGCATCGCGCACTTGTCGTTCGTCTCGCGTTGGCTCGCCGAATCCTCACGCATCCCGCGACTCATCGAGGAGCGCTACGGCAACCTCGAAGGAGAGGCGAGAACGAACGCAGCGACGGAGGAGAACGTGCTCCTCCAGCTCGAGAACTTGCGCTCGTTCGACTTCGTCGCCCGCCGCCTCGACACGGGTGTGCTCAAGATGAGTGGCTGGATCTTCGACATCGCGACGGGTCGCGTGTTCGATTACGATCCCGCGACCGGACAGTTTGCCCAGCTCGGTTCGAGCTGAACGCCGCTCAGAAGCCTTCGCCGAGCGGCGCGGTCTCGACGATCACCTCGGTGGTCGTCATCAGCTTGTGGATGGGGCACTTCCCGACCACGGCGTAGAGCTTCGCGCGCTGCTCGTCGGTGAGAGGACCGTGAAAAGCCACCCGCACCTTGAGGACGTACTTACCGTTGCGTTCTTCGCGGTCGTCGCGCTCGACGCGCGTCTCGACGCGCTCCAGCGGAATGCTCTGTTTGCGGGCGTACCACGTCGCGGTCAGGGCCTTGCAAGCCGCGAGCGCCGCATCGAAGTAGTCGTGGGGTCCGGGCGCCGCATCCGTCCCGCCGTCGCTCGCCGCAACGTCGGCCCGCAAGGTGTGCGCGCGCACGTGGAGTGTTTGTGGAAAGGTGTTCGGGGTTTCAGTCTGGCAGTCGATGACGTGGTCCATTGCACCCACAGTTAGCATGATGGCTCGTTGACCCGTCACACTCTGCGTCGCGCGCGCGACGAGGGTGCATGCAGCTCAAGATCGCGACGACGGCCCTTCTGCTCGCGTGCAACACGGCCGAACCACCCGCCGTCGCCACCCGTCCCGCTGTCGTCGCGCACGCGCCGCTCGTCGCCGCCCCGACCGCCCCGAGCAAGCCAGTGGGCCTTGCACCGCTCGGTGGTAATGACGCGCTGCTCGACACGGTGACGCTCGATGATGGGAGCGAGGCTCAAGTCGCGCTTCCGATCGGGGCGACGACCGCGCGTCCGCTGGTCGTTGGCGTGCACGGGTCCGGTGACAGGCCGGACTGGTCATGCGCCGAGTGGCGCAACGTCGTCGATGCGTACGCGTTCGTCGTGTGCCCGCATGGATCAGCGTTCGGCGCCGCGTTCGCGTGGTCGACCGTCGAACAGCTCGACAGGCGTGTCATCGCGGCTATCGCCGCCGTTCGTGCAAAGTACGGCGCGTACGTCGACGCTGGCCCCGCCATCTATGCGGGGTTCTCGCAAGGCGCCACCCTCGCGCCCTACGTCGTTCGCAGGCACGCGGGTGTGTTTCCGATGATTGCCCTCGACGAAGGTGGCTACGCACAAGCGAGCGATTTCGGCGCGACCTTCGTTCGCGGAGGCGGCAGACGCGCCCTCCTATCGTGCTCCACGTTCGGTTGTGAGAACGACTTCAGCGCGAGCGAGCGAACCCTCGCGCGAAGCGGTGTCGACGTGCGCGTCTCGAAGCTCGGTCCGTTCGGACACACGATGAATGGCCGCGCCACGAGCGCCTTGCGCGAACAATGGAAGTGGCTCGTACGCGACGACGACCGCTGGAAGCCGTGGTTGGCTTGAAACGGTCAATGATGGATGCGACGCTCATCGCTTGGGTGTGAGGCCGGTCGTGTTCATGACACTCGTCGCGCTTGCGCCTGCGGCGCGTGCGCAGGTGTGCTCACACGAATGCGAGCCACGGCTTCGCGACGGGCATGGCTGCTGTCCGACGGGTGGAGGTACGACACAAATCGCGCCCATCGTACGCAAAGTAGCCGCGTGCAACGCAAACGATACGCCCGCGTGCGTCGAAGCAGCCAACGCGTACTGGACCGGGACCGATGGCGCCACGACCGACGACGCAAAAGCCGTAACTCTCTGGCTACATGCTTGCAACGATGGCGGCAGTGACGTCGCGTGCAACGCGCTGGGGGCCGCGCCGAGCCGCGTCGGGGCTGCAGCGCAGAAGCTCGAGACCGCGTGTACCACCGGTGGGATGCAAGCGTGCGCGGACGCGGCGTGGCTCTACCGGAGCGGCAACGGCGTCACTCAGGACACGGGGAAGGCGCTCCAGATGTCCCAGCGTGCGTGCACGGCGGGCAATCAAGACGGGTGCGCTCGGCTCGCGTGGATGTACCACCATGGCGTCGCCGTCGCGACCGACCCGGCGCGCGCGTCGCAGCTCTATGACGCGGCGTGCACCCACGGCAACATGCTCGGATGCAACAACCTCGGCGTCCAATACGAGAACGGCTCGGGCGTGACGCGTGATGCACAACGCGCGGGGCAACTCTACGAAAAGGCGTGCAACGCTGGGAGCGCGCAAGGCTGCGTGAACTTTGCGTACCTCTTCGCGAACGGCAACGGCGTCACCCAGGACGCAACCCGTGCGACACAGCTCCACGACAAGGGGTGCAAGGGCGGCAACATGACGGGGTGTACCGAGCTAGGCCTCGCGTATGACCGCGGGCACGGTGTCGTTGCGGACAAGGCGCGAGCCGCCCAGCTCTACGAGACGGCATGCACCGCGAGCAACTCGCTCGCCTGCAACAACCTCGGTTACCTCTACGAGCAGGGAACGGGCGTCACACGTGATGCTCCGCGCTCCGCGCAGCTCTACGACAAAGCGTGCACCGGCGGCAACGGGACTGCGTGCGCGAACCTCGCCGACTCGTATGAAAAAGGCATCGGCGTTCAGGTGAGCATGGCGCGCGCGATTCAGCTTTACGACAAGGCGTGCGCCACGAGCGAATACACCTGCAACCACATCGCAGCGCTCTACGAGAAGGGCACCGGTGTGGCGCAGGACATGGCGCGTGCCGCCCAGCTCTACGAGAAGTCATGCACCGCGACGAACGCCACGGGCTGCAACAACCTCGGCCTTTTGTACGAGAGGGGTAACGGAGTCACGCAGGACCAGCCGCGCTCGGCGCAGCTCTACGAGAAAGCGTGTACCGGAGGAAACTCGATGGGTTGCGCGAACCTCGCTGACTCGTACGAGAAGGGCGTCGGCGTCACGCGCGACTTGCCGCACGCGTCGCAGCTCTACGACAAGGCATGCAAAGGCGGCGTGTCGAGCGCGTGTGCGTCGGTCACCAGGTTGAACGCCGCCCTTCAGCAGACGCATCCTTGACGTCGCGATGTTAGGCTAAGCGAGGAGGCAGCATGCGACCATCGTCATGGGCCGTGGGCATTGCGTCGCTGACGCTGGCATGCGGCTCGAGCTCACGGAACGAAGGGGTTGATGTCGGCGGCGACGCAGCAGCGTCCGTCGATGCAGGGCTCGACGCGGTGACAGAGTCCACGCCGTCGTCCGACGCGATGTCGCCGAGCAACGCCTGGGTGATGGGCTACTACCCGAGCTGGGATTCACCTGCGAACGGTGGCTCGTACGCGGTCACGTCGATCGACTGGGACGGCCTCACGCACGTGGCTGCCGCGTTCTACGTCCCGGATGGCAAAGGTGGTTGGGAGTCAGGTTACTTCGACGACGCCACAGCAACCTCGCTCATCGGCGCGGCCCACAGCCACGGCAAGAAAGCCATCGCATCGATCGGCGGCTCCGGCACTGGCGCCGGCTTCGAGGGTTCGATGGGCACGTCGTACCAATCGACTTTCCTCGCGAGCCTCGCCGCTCTCGTCACGCTCGGCTACGACGGGCTCGACATCGACTGGGAAGGCGGCAACCTCACGGTTACAGAGGACCAAGCCCTCGAGACGACGCTCATCGATTCGATCCGCACGCAGAGCCCGACGATCGTCCTCACCATGACGGCCGGGTACGAGAACGAGAACGCCCTCGACGATCTCTCGTTCTACGGGACGATCATCAGCCAGCTCGATCGGCTGAACTTGATGACGTACGGCATGTCAGGCGCGTGGCAGGGTTGGCAGAGCTGGCACTCGTCGCCGCTCCACTGGGACAACAACACATCGACGCCAACGGGCATCGACGCGAGCGTCTCGCACTACCTCGCCGTCGGCGTTCCTGCTGCCAAGCTCGGCGTCGGCAGTGGGTTCTACGGCGAGTGCTACACGTCGCCGGTCACGGCACCCTCGCAAGCGCTCGGAGGATCACAGCTCGCGGCGAGCGACGGCACGATGTCTTACGCCGCGATCATGGACAGCTACTACACGCCGTCGGCGTACCACTACGACAGCGCGTCCGCGGCGCCGTATCTGACGCTCTCCGGATCGAACGCGGAGAAGTGCACGTACGTCTCGTACGAGGACGCCACATCACTTGCGACGAAGGCAGCGTGGGTGAAGTCGCAAGGGCTCGGGGGGCTCATCATCTGGACGATCAGCGAAGGATATGTCGCATCGGGCGCAAACGTCCCCGCGCAGAACCCGCTCCTCGAAACGTTGAAGACGTCGTTGCTCCAGTAGATCAACCGAAATCACTCGGGGGCACACGTCGAGACGCCCGCGCCGACGACGGTAGCCGCTAGCGTCGTTGCGGTTGTCTCCGAGAGCGTCACGGGATCGTACCGCGTCACGGTCGTCATGGCGTTCTGGCCCGGCGCCGTGAAGATCCAGAAGTCGCCGCCCCAGAACGCGTAGGCGAACGAGTCACCCGAGCCGCCGATGGTCAGCGAGTTCCCCGCGATGACCTGCGCCGTCGCCGGATCGATTTCCTCGATGCTGGAGCCGTTGCCGTGGATGGGGACGCAGAAGGCGAACAGACGTCCGTCGTTCGTCCCCGTGAGCTCACAGTTAGGCAGCGATGGGCTGAATGGGCCGACGAACGTCAGCTTGAAGCTCGTCGTGTCGATTGTCGCGAGGCCCTTCGAATTCGTCTGGTAGTCACCCTCCGCTACGTAGAGCGTGTCACCGCCGTCCGAGTCGCCGGCGTAGCTCATACCGAACGTCAGAAAGCCTTGCTGACCCGGCACGAAGCTCGTCGGCTGGCACGCGGCATTTGCGGTGTCGACCTGGAACAGATGACCGTCCTCGAACACGGAGTAGGCGATGCCGCCGCGACTGACCGCCATCGAGAACGGTGAGCTCCCAGACGGACACGCGAGCGTGCCGATCCGAGTGAACACGAGCGTGGGCGGATAGAAGCTGAAGAGCTCGTTCTGCTCCGTGAGCACATAAACGAGTGTTGCGCCGGCGTCGGGACAGTTCGTGACGATGGGCACGTCGGTAAACACATCGAGTGGCGGGAGCTCGATCGCGGCGTCGACGGGTTGAGCGTCGACCTCCGGTGCGAGCAGCCCCGTTCGTGCCCCGCACGCGATCGCAAGGCCCCACGCCGATGAAGCGATAGCGAGAGCCGTGAGCCGACGAGCCACGCCCACGGCGTAGCACGCCACTACAGGCGAATCACTGGCACGTGCCGTTGCACAAGCCGGAGCAGCAGTCACCGTCGCCGCTGCATAGCTCGCCGACTCCCACGCAAGCCGGCTGGCACAAGGTCGTCGAAAGATTGCACGCGTACCCCGTGGTGCAACACGCCCCACCCCCCGTGCAAACCTGGTAGTCCCCGACGCAAGCGACGTCCGCAGCGGCGGCATCGTCCGACGTTCCCGCATCCGACGTCGGCACGATTGGACCGCAGGCAAACACGAATGGAAAGATGAGGAGTCCCCGCGTCATCGTCGTCCGCGGCTCCCCACGCGCTTCTTGAGGAGATCGCCGAACGTGCCGAGGCTCGCCGTTGCTGCGGCCTTGTCCTTGTGAGCCTCGAAGTCAGCGCGCTCCAATGCTTCTCGCGCGCCCCGCACCGAGAGCTTCAAGCGTCCGCCTCCGTTCTCGAGGATCTTCGCCGTGAGCACCGTGTTCTCGGGGAATGCCTTGCGCAGATCCGCACCGCGCGGTGCGTCTAGCTCGGCGCTCGGGATCAGACCGCGACCCTCGCGGCCTTCGGTGCCGTTCACTTGAATGAAGACCCCATAGCTCTCGATACGCACGACGCGACCTTGCACGATCGCGCCGATATCGAGGGCGGTGCCGGGTTTGGGTGCGGGCTTCTCGGGTGCCGCCAAGAGTGCCTTGAGCGAGAGGGTGATGCGCGTCTGGCCTTTGTCATCGTCCTTGATCTCGAGGACCTGCACGTCGACGGATTCGCCAGGTGTGATCTGCGACGCCACGGTGCCGCGCTCGTGGGCGATCTCCGACGCGGGGATCAATCCTTCGATGCCGCCCAAGTCGACGAAGGCTCCGAAGTCGCGCACTGCGCTGACGGTGCCGCGCACGACCTTGCCGACCTCGAGCGTCCGAAGCGTGGCTTCACGCCCCTCACGGGCGTCGGCTTCGAGCGACTTGCGGCGCGACAGGACGATGTTGCGCCCGCCATCTTTGATCTCGGTCACATGGAACAGAAAGACCTGCCCGATCAGCGCGTTTACGTCCACCGACGCGCCACGCTGCGCGATCTGGCTCGTCGGGCAGAAGCCTCTCAGGCCTCGGCCGAGCTCGACTTCGATTCCGCCCTTGTTCACGCCGGTGACCTTGCCTTCGATGGCGACCCCCGCGTTCTTCGCTTGCTCGATCTGTGTGATGTCGCCTGTCTTGCCGAAAGACCGGCCCAGGCGAACGGCCCCCGTGTCAGCATCGACCGAAACGACGCGCGCCCGGATCGTGTCGCCGACCTTGATGTCGAGCGAGCCGTCTGGCGACCGCATCTCGATGACGTCGAGCATCGCTTGGTGCTTGGCGTCGAGATCGACGAAGATGGTCTCCTTGTCGATCTGGACGACAATGGCTTGCAGCATTTCGCCGACGTGGACTTTACGGTGCCCCTGCTGCTGCGCTTCTGCGCTCTGGGCGGCGAAGAGGGCCGCAAAAGAGTCATCACCCATGGTCGGTGCCACTATACCCCACGGGTTTGGGCAGCGGGTTACGATGGGGCATGGCCAGCTCTTTCAAGTCGACGGGCGTCGACGCTGACGCGTTTCGCGCGCTCGTCGAGCCGCATCTGCCCTACCTCCGCGCCCATTGCTATCGGATGCTCGGCTCGCTCGCGGAAGCGGAGGATGTCGTGCAGCAGAGCATGCTGCGGGCGTGGCAAGGCTTGCCCTCGTTCGAGGGTCGCGCGGCGTTTCGCACGTGGCTCTATCGGATCGCGACACACGCATGTCTCGATGCCCTCGGGCCGCGCCCGATGCGATCGCCAGAAGAGCTGGATCCGTGCCCAGCCTCTTTTCGTGCGCTCGAGACGCCGGACGCCACGATTGGGACGAAGCAAAGCGTCGCGCTGGCGTTCGTGACGGCTGTCCAGCGCTTGCCGCCGCTACAACGCGCCATCCTCTTGCTGCACGAGGTTGTCGGCATGACCGCCACCGAAGTCGCCGAGCTTCTCGACACCTCCACAGGCGCAGTCAATTCGGCCCTGCAGCGCGCGCGGGCAACGCTCGCGGAGAAACCGGCCCGCGTCGAGAACGTGCGCGCCATCGACGATCCCGAAGCTCGGGCGCTCGTCACGCGCTACGTCCGAGCATGGGAAGCCCACGACGCGAAGGCGCTCGTGGAGATGCTACGTCAGGATGCGGTCCTGACGATGCCCCCAGCGACACTCTCGTTTGCAGGTCGCGAGGCCATCGCCGAGTTCCTGGGCACGTTCGTTCCCTCGCTTGGAGAGCTTCGAATCCGCATCGTCGAGGCGAGCGGCGGTATTGGTGTCGCAGGGTGGGTTCGCACGGAAGGTGACAGCGCATTTCGTGCCTATGCGATTCAGGTGCTCGAGCTCGCGGGCGGTGTGGGGGAGGCTCTCTCGATTGCGGGTATCCACGCCCACCTCAAACCGGAGCTTTTTGCCCGATTCGGACTCGCCGCGGTCGATTGACCGATGAGCTTTGGACGGTGGCGCCGTCCAATCTTCATGCAAACCATCCTCGTCACGGGCGCTTCATCCGGTATCGGAGCGGCAATTGCAGACAAGCTCGCCGCGGACGGCCACCGCGTCATCGGAACCGCACGCAATGCTTCAGGTCGTCGCTCGAGTGGGGTCGAGATGGTCTCGCTCGACGTGCGGTCGGACGAGTCGGTCGCTGCCTGCATCGATGGGGTGTTGCAGAAGACCGAGCACATCGACGTGCTCGTGAACAACGCCGGCTACCTCGTCTCGGGCGCCATCGAAGAGACGTCCCTCGAGCAGGCGCGCGAGCAATTCGACACGAACTTCTTCGGCGTGGTGCGTATGATCAAGGCCGTTTTGCCCTCGATGCATGCGCGCAAGGCCGGCAAGATCATCAACATGAGCTCGCTCGCCGGGCTCGTTCCAGTGCCGTTCTGGGGCTTTTACAACGCCAGCAAGTTCGCGGTGGAGGGCTTCACCGAGACGCTTCGCCACGAGCTCAAGCCGTTTGGTATTCGCGTGGCGATGGTGGAGCCAGGGTCCATCAAGACACCGTTCTACGCCCAGGCCCCAAGCACGGCGATGGCCGTGTATTCCCCGTGGCGCGAGCGCGCCCAGAAGACGATGAAGGGCTTCGAGGAAAAGGCGCCTGGGCCCGAGGTCGTTGCCAATCTCGTCGCGCGACTCGTCAGCCAGAAGAACCCGAGCCTGCGCAACACGGTGACGCGCGAAGCCACGCTATTCCCGTTCCTTCGATGGTTGCTTCCCTCGGGTGCGTTCGAGTCGGGCATTCGCTCGGGCTTCAACCTCGACAAGGAGGGCTTCTGACGTGACTCAGCGCTTCCTCCCGACGTACGCGCGCGCTTGCACCCTTCCACGCTCCTCGAAGAGCACGACCGAGGTGTGGAAGCCCGCGTTGCGAAGACGGCTTTGAAAGTGATCCGCAGGGTAGCCGCTCCACACGGCGTAGATGCCCCCTCGGCGTAGAGCGCGCCTGGCCGCCGCCACCCCAGCGCGATCGTAGAGTCGTGCGTTTTCCGGAAACGAGCCCCAGTCGGGCCCGTTGTCGACATCGAGCAGGATGGCATCGATGCGATGCTCTCGCTCGATGACATCGCGTACGTCCGCTCGCACCAGCGTAACCCGCGGATCGTCGAGTGTGCCGTGGGCGAGGCGTGAGAGCTCGCCGCGCACGAGAGCCACGACCGTTGCGAGCCTTTCGACGACGATGACGCGGGCGTCCCTGCCCACGGTCTCGAGCACGCCCGCGAGCGTGGACCCGAAGCCGAGACCGCCGACGATGATCCGGCGCGCCGTCTTCGAGACGATGCGCCCGAAGGCGCGTTCTGTTCCCAGCAGGGCGCTCGTGAGAATCGGTACACCGCCGATCTCGAGCTCGTGATGCGTGCCACGGTCGAAGAGCGTCAAAGTCGCGCCGGCTTCCTTGAACGTCCGCGTCTTCCGCATCATGGCGGCTGGCTCACCGAATGGTGCGTTCGAAGTCGGGGAAGTAGCGACTGATCACCGAGACGTCGAAGCGACGGAGGATCGACTCCTTTGGCTCGCGCTCGAGCAAGAACGCGAAGCACCGCTCGATGAGCTGCACGGGCGCTTCGCCGACGCGTGCGAGTCGGCTGACGTCGGCGCGCGACGCGGTGACCTCGTGATGCGTCGCGCTCGCGCCCTCCTCCACGTCGACCGCGAAGACGACCGCACGCGCATCTTCTCGAACGAGCGCCACGCGCACCATGGAACCGACCGTAGCACGCGACCTCGGGCTCGCGATCAACGCGGCACGAGTGCGAACATGCGCTCATCGAGGACGTAGGTTCGCAGGGGCCCAAGCGCTTCGTCCTCCACGACGAGACGGAGCGGTGGCCCCCACTGCACGAACGGACTCCTCAGTCCGGCCTCCATCGCTCCCGTGTCGTCGTACCCGAACGTAAAGCACCCGACGAGCGGCTGCGTGACGTGGATGGTCTTGTCGACGCGCATGACCCAAAACCCATATGCGCCGCATTCCCCACCGCCGTCGACGACGGCCGCGAAGACGTAATAGGAGCCGGCGTCATTGCTCAGCGTGTCGATGAGGCGGGGTCGCCGCGTGCCTCTGTCGTGGGCGAGGTGCCGAAAGGCCGGCGTGCAAAGCGACTTGAGCGGGCCCGATGGCGGTGGATCGCAGGCCGGCGGAACGACAGCAGCCCCATCGACGTTCATGCTCCTGACGGTGATCCCCGATTCGAACGTGACGACGACGTGCCGCATCTCCGCCTGGGCCATGGGGTGCGGGCCGGGCTTCACGCACGCAGCGACGACGAGCGTCACCGTGGCGATCCGACTCCGCATCCTAGAGAACGTACACTGGGCGCCGATTGCCGCACCCGTGTTTGATAGGTAGCCTCGCAGGACATGCGACGAGCAGAGGCTCGCTGGCGGACGCTCCTTCAGCGTGTGGTGCTGATGTCGCTCGCCTCCTGCAACGACGACGCGTCGACGGGCTCTGACGCCGCGCCTCTCGGGGGCGATGCCGGCGACGCGGCGTGCGCTCCGCAACCGCTCGCGATCGTCGACGACGCTGGCGGCGACTGCTCGGCCTTCGTGGAGCTCCCGTGCGGTGTTCCCCCAACTGCCACGGTCGACGACTGCTTCCCGGACCTCACATCGTGTGCCTCGATGTGTGCGAGCTCATCGCTCTTCTACTGCCTCTTCGGGCCTACCTCGTGCAATCTCGATGCGGGCATCCTCGACGCAGCAGTCGTCGTCGAGTGCGTCACGTGCGCGGGCGGAGGTCGCCGGCCTCGCGGCCTCGTGGAGGCTCGTATTTTGGCTCGCACGGAGCTCGGGGCACACTTCGCTCGTCTCGCGCACCTCGAAGCGGCGTCGGTGAAGGCGTTTTGCGACCTCGAGCGGTGGCTCGCGGGCACCCATGCCCCGCTTCGTCTCAGACGCGCGGCGAGGTGTGCTGTCGCGGACGAGCGCCGCCACGCCCGTGTGATGCGCGGACAGGCTAAGCGCTTCGGCGGCGAGGCTCGCCGCGTTCGCGTGCGCAACGTCGCCCCACCAACGCTCGTCGAGCTCCTCGAAGACGACGCAGTCGAGGGGTGTGCTGGTGAGACGTTCGGCGCTCTCGTTGCCACCTGGCAAATGGTGCACGCGCGTGACGTCCGCGTTCGTGCGATCATGCGCCGCGTCGCGGTCGACGAGACGAGGCACGCCGCGCTCGCGTGGGAGATCCTGCGGTGGGGACTCGTACACATCACACCAGCCGAGCGCGAGCGCGTTCGTCAGAAGCTCACGTGCGCCCTTGCGCGCATCGAATCCAGCGTTCCTCGCATGGCTGCGGCGGCACGGCGCGAGACGGGCCTCCCGAATCGCGCAGCTGCACAACGCCTCGCGACCGGGCTGCGTCTCGTCGCCGCGCTGGAGCTCGAGCGCGCGCCTCGCCGAGGACGATGTCAGTCCGTCGCGTGGACGACGCACTCCGAGGGCGGCGCCGCGTCCTTGGGGAACGCACGCGTGAGGGCCTTGGCGATCCGCGCGGCGCGCTCTCGGTAGCCAATGGCGTTGAAGTGGATGCCGTCGACGGTGAACCACTCGTTCTGGACCTCGGTGGCCCAGTCGTAGACGCGCATGTTCGCGTGGCGCGTGCACGCCTCGGTCAGCGCCTCGTTCCAGCTCGCCATGTTCGCGTTCTGGTAGGGGCCCTTTTCCTTCAACGTCTTCGTCGTCGTCCAGAGCACAGGTGTCTCGCCGATGTGCGCCATCATCGAGTCAATCCTCGCGCTCAGCACCGCAACGTTGCCGCCAGTGTTCGCCGGATCGTTGGTCCCGAGCGCGAGCACGTAGCAGCCCTTGTAACCGCTCGCTCTCCGGCGCTTCACGATCTCGGTGGCGTTTGGCTGATCCTTGTAGGTCTCGACCATGCTGCGCGCACCGCTGATGTCCGGCCAGAAGTGCTCGACGCCAACAGCGCGGTAGCGCGCTGCGATCCGCTCGTCGACGTTTGGCAAGAGCTGCGTCGAGACGAGGCCGAGCGACGTCGAATCACCGACGTGCACCACCTCCCGACACGAGGTCCACATGGCATCCGGCGCCCTCGGCACGAGTGGCGTGAGAGGTTCCTCAGCACTCGTAGGTGTCACGAAGACCGCGGGCTGCACGGGCTCCGACGCGAGCGCCTCGAGCTCGATGGGTGGTCGGCAACTCAACGGCCACACGACGAGCGCAACCGTAGCGACGGGTAGAAGCACGACCGCACGGAACGCGAGACCCCGTGCACGAACGGGGCGTGGAGCGGACGCACGCCGGCGAATTGGATCCTCGATCAACCGGAATGACGCGGCGGCGAGCATCAGGATCAAGCCAAGCTGCACCGCACCGCGGAGAACGGGTCGCTCGACCAGCACCGTGCTTGGCATGAAGGCGACCACGGGCAGGTGCCACAGATACACGCCATACGATCGCGCACCGACCCACCGGAGGGGCAAGATCCCGAGCGCGCGTGCCACCAACGTTCTTGGATGCGCGGCAGCCATTGCGAGCGCCGCCGTCGCCGCCGCGAGCGCGAGCTCGCCGCCTCGATACAGGAACGGTGAGTACTCGTCCGTACGCGCGATGCACAGAACCACACCCGCGAAACCGAGCGTGCCAACCACTTCGAGCCCAATACGAGAGCGGCGAGATACCTTCGTCACGCGGTCGAAGGGCAGCGCCATCGCCGCCAGAGCTCCGACGAGGAGCGCTGCAGCGCGCGTGTCCGTGCCTTCGTATGCACGCGTGTTGTTCATCGCGTGGGGATCGTAGAGGTGGATGATCGCCCAGGTGGAGGCGGCCACCAGCACCACCGTGACGAGCGCGAGCACGAGCAGACGACGTCCGAGGCGGGCTCCGACCCAGAGCAACGCAAAGACGAGGAGCGGCCACACGATGTAGAACTGCTCCTCGATGGCCAGCGACCAAAGGTGGTCGAGTGGCCCCGGTCCGGAGAAGCGCTGGAAGTAATCGTCTCCCCGCGCGATCGTCGTCCAGTTCGCGACATACAGCAGCGCGTAAACGACTTGCCGGCCGGTGGCAGCGAGCTTGTCGGGGCGTGCGATGGCCGCCGTGACGAGGACGACGGGCAACATGAGCAGCAACGCTGGCAGAAGACGACGCGCGCGCCGGATCCAGAAGGCCTTTACGGTCGCTCCGAGGCCGCGAGGGGCCTCTACGTCGCTCCCGATGCGACCGCGTCGCTCGAATCCTTGGATCAACAACGACGTGATGAGGTAACCGCTGAGCGTGAAGAACACGCTGACGCCGAGCAGCCCGCCATCGAAGAAGGGGACGTGCAGGTGGTATGCGACGACCGCGCCGACCGCGATCGCGCGAATGCCGTCGAGCCCGGGCAGGTACCCAGCTCGGTTGTCGGTGGATTCAGTGCCCACGATAACGTGATCATCGCAAGAAACGCCCACCCACGGCGAGCCCAAAATCGTTCCGGCACGCAATTGGCTACATGAGCGCGGGGGGGCTAGTGTCGAAGCTCATGCGCCCGCGCATTCTCGTGGTTCTTGCGCTTTCCTTGGCCGCGCCGGTGCCTGCCCACGCGTTCGATGACATCGTGCGAGGGGTCGTCGTCTCCGGGAGCTTCGAGACCGCATCGGCTGGCGACGCGATCCTCGGTGAGCTTGGTGGCGCATGGGGAGGGCTCCGCGCGTTTCCCGACCGCCGCTGGATCATGCAATGGGAAGTACTGGCGACGTTGAAAGCGGGCGTTCTCGGGAGCGAGCACCCCTACCTCTTCCTCATCGGGCCACACGGCTCGTCGTGGATCGAGGGCGATCGCCGCTTCGGTCTCGCGAAGACGACCTTCTACCTCGGAGCGCGCCTCTCGGGCGACGCGGAAAACCTCGGCAACCCTGACGTGAAGTCCTTCGCGACGATCAACTCCGTCGATGGCGTCGGCGGGATCGTCGCACGCGGCGCGGCACGCATCGCTGCGGGGGCGTCCTACCTCGACACGAAGCACTCGCTCCTCGCGGGTCTGTTCGTCCAGGAGGAGCTCGATGCGCCTGGGATCAACACGCCCGCCTACGCGTTCAGCGAGCTCGGGCTCTCGGCTCGCTTCGACGTCGCGCGAAGCTTCATGGCGTCGGTCGAGGGGCTTTGCGGGATCACACCTGCGCAAGGTGACGCCGTTCGTAACGCGACGGAATCGACGATGCGTTGCGGGGTTGCGGCGGCGTTCCGGAAGTTATTCGCAAACGGGGTGTGGATCGGTGCGACGCTGACATACGAACGCGATACCGAGCACCTGGTCTATGCCGGTGGCGGCGCGTACGACACGGCGTCGGCGCCGACGTTCGCGGCGGCGCTCGCGTTGGGGGTCCCGCTTTGGAAGGTACGATGACAAGGCACACGCTGGCCGTCCTCGCCGTATTCGCGTGCGGTTGTGATCCTCAAAAGGCGGACTGGGGCTTCGAGGCTATCGCTACGCTGCCGACTCCCGTGGACGATCCGAACCTCGGATGCGGCGTCGTCATCCCCGTCGATACGCTCGCCGCCGAGCGTGCAGCGTGCAGCTTCGGCGCGGGATCGCACGCATCCACGTCGCTCGGCATCGACGAACAGACGCGCGCCATGATTCCCATTCGGCACGTCATCATCATGATGAAGGAGAACCGAAGCTTCGACCACCTGCTCGGCAAGCTCTCCGACGTGCTGCCCGACGTCGAGGTCGTCCCCGCGAGCTACTCAAACCCCGACCAAAACGGCAACGCCGTCTTTCCCATGCACGCTTCGACGACGTGCCTTCCGTACGATCCGGGCCACCAGTCGCAGTCGGTGGCGACGTGCATCGACGGCGGCAAGATGGACGGCTTCGTGCGCAACGCAGCGGCGACGACCGCGTCCGATGGCACGTTCGTGATGGGTTACTACGACGCGACCGACATCCCGTACGACTACTGGATAGCGTCGAGCTTCGCGATCGACGATCGCCACTTCGCGCCGATGGCGAGCGGCACGTTCGGCAACCGAGACTTCATGATGTTCGGCACGAACGCGGGCGTCGTCGACACGGGGATTCTCTATCCATCCCCAGATACTCCCTCCATCTTCCAGTACCTCATGAACGCGGGCTTCACGTGGGGGGTCTACTCCGATGGCCTCCCGCTCAGCGGCGCGCTCGACTGGACGAACGCCGATCCCGGTGTCCACCCGCTGAGCGCGTTGCTCGATGCGTTCGACGCGGGCACGCTGCCGAACGTCGCGTTCGTCGACGGGATCGAGAACGTGCAGGACGACCACCCGCTCGCCGACGTGCAGCTCGGCGAGGCATGGTCGAAGAGCGTCATCGATCACGCGCTCGCGAGCCCAGAATGGATGCGCCTCGCCATCTTCTGGACCTACGACGAGGCAGGAGCCTTCGCCGACCACGTGCCGCCGCCGAGCGGATGTCTGGCGGCGCCCTCGGGCTCCACCTTCACGGAGATGGGTCCGCGCATTCCGCTCGTTGCGCTCTCCCCTTGGGCGAAGCGGGCTTACGTGTCGCACGTGGTGCACGATCACACGGCGATCACGCGCTTCATCGAGACGCTCTTCGATCTCCCGGCGCTCACCGCGCGTGACGCCAACAGCGATGCCCTCTTCGACCTCTTCGACTTCTCGTGCGGCCGCGATCTCACGGTCCCCGCTTCACCGTCTCCCGGCACGGGTGGCTGTCCGAACCCAAACCCGCTCGGCGCGGATTGACGTTCACTGCCGGCGCATTCGTACGCTCACACGACCATTTTTCGCTGCGCAACCAAGGAAGCGGGCGTGCCGCCATCGAATGGTGATGAGGACGTTCTTCGATGTCAGTGCGGTCGAGCGCGATGCGCAGCGCCGCACACGACGTGTCGCGATTTTCTTCGAAGCGCTCTTTGCCGTCGCGGTCGTGGGGTCCCTCGCCCTCGACAGACTTGCGCCACCCCCTCACATCGAGTGCCAGTTCCATCACGCGCAGACGCAATCGCACTATCGGCATCCGTACGGTGAGCCGCCGCCCGTCGAGTGGACTACGTGCGCATGGCGGTGACGTGCGACGGTTCGACGTGACGTGACGTAGCTAGGGCGTTATGAAGGCTCAAAGTCGGAGAGCCATTGAACCAAACATCCTCGCTTGCGGTGTGTGTGTGCTTGTTTTCGTGCGGTGGTCCTGCGACGCCTGCCAACGACGGCGTGACCGTGGCGTCGGCTGACGCCGGCGCCCAAGTCGTGACGCCTACCAGGCTGCCGCGCCAGAAGCTCGGCGTCCCGCGTGACGCGGCGCTCGTGGTGACCGCGGACCTCTCGCCTCTCCTCCAGATGGCCCCGCTTACGGCTGGTATCGCGCGCGAGCTCGACCTTCAGGGTGACCTGAAGCAAGCCGTCGGGCTCGACACCTCGCGCTCTGCGGTCCTCGTGATCGCCGCTCCCGATGACGCGATGAACGCCGTCATCGACGAGCTCCGTCCGCTCAGCGCATCGAATACCGGCTCGCCTCAGACGGCTGACGTCTGCAAGAAGGTGTTGGCGCTGAAGCGCGCGAGCTACGTACGCCTACTCTTGCCGACGTCGAACGCCGAGGCACTCGAGCACGCCGTGGGACTCTTGCTCGAGAAGGAAGATGGCTGGCATCACGTGCGTGACGGCTTCACCAAAGGCTCCCAAGCCATCGCGGTGTCGGACGACGACGCCTACGTCGCGTTCGATCTCGGAAGCGGCGCTCCGAAAGCCATGACAGGTGCTGCGGAGCCGCCGCCGGCGTTCGATGCCCAACGGCTCCGGGCGAAGTGGACGATTAAGACGCTCGCCGGCTTCGGCTTCTTCGAGGGTGTCGAACGCGCGTGCCTCGCTGTGTCGGGTGATGGCGTCGACGCATCGCAGCGCAGCCGGATCATGGCCGAGGGTCTCTTCGAAGGTGGGAGGATCTTCTCGCTCACGACGTTCGACGAGATCAGCGCGGACTTGACGCTCGCTCCTCTCGCGCTCACCTTCCGCGCGAAACCCGGCACGTCGTTCACGATGCCCGGCCAAGCCGCGTTTGCGCCTTCGCTGTCCGCAAGCCTTTCGGACGCGGAGCTCATGATGGCGAGCAATACGGCGCTCACGAACGCGTGGCCGCTCCCCGGTGGCGACTATCGAACGTTCAAGCACACCGTTCGGGATGCGGGGTTCTGGGGGATCATGGTCGGCTTGCCGCACCTTGCGGCATTGATGACAACCGCGGCGGTCGACGACACGACCGACCCCATCACGGGCGATCCAAACATTGGGAAGCACTTCGACCGCGTGGAAGTGGCGGTGATGAAGGAGGGCACGGTCGTCGTCGGCATCCTCCCCGCAGGCACGTCACGCAGCGCGGCCGAGTGCTCGCTCGACGTGACGCCGAAGTGCGCCGCCAAAGTGCATCTCAGGGCAGGTACCACGGTTCGGCGCGTCATGCCGTCGGGTTCCGATCGCTTCGAGAAGCTCGTCGAGGTCAAGGTGACTGGTGAGGCATCACCACGTTTCGTCGTACTCGTCTCCGCGCAAGAAACGGCACTCGCTACGAAAGTGACGTCGGGCATGGCGAGCGGATTACACGTCGACTTCGAGACACGACCGTTCACGCGATTGATCGGCAACGTCCTCCCACTGCCCGCTCGCGTGTCCGGCGATGTCAGCTTGGACGGGGGGCAGATCGTGATGAAGCTCGGCCCGGGATTGCCATGACCGATCGTAGCTACCTCACGGCGAGTGATCTCGCCATGGACCGAAGCTCCATCGAGCGCTCGTTTGCGTCCCACGTCGAATACACGCTCGCGAAGGACGAGTACTCCGCCACGCAGCGCGACTTCTACCGAGCCATCGCGCTGTCCATTCGCGACCGACTCGCCGACCGATGGAACAAGACGCAGCAGCGCGCCTTCCGTACTGCTGAGCGGCGCGTCTACTATCTGTCACTCGAGTACCTCATCGGACGCGTGTTCGACGACGCGATGCTCAGCCTCGGCATCACCGGCGAGGCGCGAGCAGCGCTCGCTGATCTTGGCCTCGACATCGCGGAGCTCGCGAAGCTCGAGGACGATGCAGGCCTCGGCAACGGCGGGCTCGGCCGTCTCGCGGCGTGCTTCCTCGATTCCATGGCGACGCTCGGCCTCGCCGCGGTCGGTTATGGCATTCGCTACGAATACGGCATGTTCCGCCAAGCCATCGTCGACGGGCAGCAGGTGGAGCACCCGGACAACTGGTTGCTCTACCCAAACCCCTGGGAGCTCGCGCGGCCCGAGCGCCTTTTCACCGTGAAGTTCGGCGGACGTGTCGTCGGCAAAGAGGACGGCGGCCGCGCGTGGGTCGACACGAGCGACGTGCACGCCATGGCGTACGACACGCCGATTCCCGGCTATCGCAACGACGTCGTGAACACGCTTCGCCTTTGGTCGGCGCGTGCGACGCACGACTTCGACATCGCGACGTTCAGCCGCGGCGACTACATCGCGTCGGTCCACGAGCGGAGCGCGACCGAGAACATCACGCGCGTTCTCTACCCGAACGATCAGGTCGCTCAGGGGCGAGAGCTCAGGCTGCGCCAAGAGTTCTTCTTCGTCTCTGCCACGCTCCAGGACGCGATCCGACGCCACCTCTCGCGCTTCCCCAGCGTGAAGAACCTCCACGAGGCCGCGGTCTTTCAGCTGAACGACACACATCCCGCCGTTGCAGTTGCCGAGCTGATGCGCCTCCTCGTCGACGACCACATGCTCGGCTGGGACGAGGCGTGGTCGATCACGTCCCGCGCGTTTGCGTACACGAATCACACGGTGTTGCCCGAGGCACTCGAGCAGTGGTCCGTGTCGATGTTCGGCAACGTTCTGCCACGGCACATCGAGATCGTCTACGAGATCAACCGTCGGTTTCTCGACGAGGTACGTGCGCGATTCCCGGCGGACGAGCCCCGTGTGCGTCGCATGTCGCTCATCGCGGAGGGACCCGAGCAGAAGGTGCGCATGGCGCACCTCGCGATCGTGGGGAGCGCTCACGTCAACGGCGTCTCGGAGCTCCATAGCCGCATCCTGAAGGAGCGTCTTTTCCGCGATTTCGCGGAGCTGTGGCCGAAGAAGTTCGGCAACCAAACCAATGGCATCACGCCGCGACGCTGGCTTCGGAAGTGCAATCCTGCGCTCGCTGAGATCATCACGGGCAAGCTCGGCGAAGGTTGGGTGACGGATCTTCCGCGCCTCGCCCAACTGCCAAACGACGCACCGCTGCGTGCGGCGTTTCTCAACGCCAAGCATGCGAACAAGGAGCGACTGGTCGCGAGCGTCGTCAAAGCGTCTGGAATCCAGCTGTCGTCGCTCGCGTTGTTCGACGTCCAAATCAAACGGATCCACGAGTACAAGCGCCAGCTCCTCCCCATCATCCACGCCGTTCATCTGCACATGCTCGCGCGCCGAGGAGAGCAGCGCGTCCCGCGCGTCGTCTTCCTCGCTGGGAAAGCCGCTCCCGGCTACGACATGGCGAAGCGAATCATTCACCTCGCGAACGACGTTGGGGCCACGCTCAACCGAGATGTGCGGACGCGCGACCGTATCAACCTCGTCTTCCTCCCGAACTACTCGGTATCGCTCGCAGAGCTCATCGTTCCAGCTGCCGACCTATCGGAGCAGGTGTCGACCGCGGGCACGGAGGCATCGGGCACGGGGAACATGAAGCTGTCGCTCAATGGCGCGCTCACGATTGGCACTCTCGACGGAGCCAACATCGAGATACGCACGTCGGTTGGCGCCGAGAATTTCTTCGTCTTCGGGATGACCGAGGAAGAGGTCGAGGCGAAGAAGCGCGGCGGCTACGATCCCCGCGCGGCCTACCACGCTGACGCGGCGCTCGCGGAGGCCATCGATGCGATCGCCTCGGGCGCTTACTCGGATGGCGATGGAGAGCGCCACCGCGCCATCGTCGACGCGCTCCTCACGCGCGATCCGTACATGGTGCTCGCGGACTATCCGGCCTACGCCGCAACGCAGCTGCAAGTCGAAGCAGCGTTTCGCGAGCCCGAGCGTTGGGCGAAGATGGCGCTCGCCAACGTCGCCGGCATGGGCCGCTTCTCGAGCGACGAGACGATCCGCGGTTATGCGCGCGACATCTGGCACATACCGATCACCGCCGCGAAGTGAGCCTAGCCCTCGGTAGGCTTCGCGAGCATTCTGTCTACCGGCTTGCTCAGTTGACCGAGGATGAACTCCGGTGCCACCCGGTTCATGAACTTGAGCGAGTTGGCTTGCCCGGGGCGGATCTCCAACTGATCCTTCTCGAGCCCCTTGAGGAACAGCCGCACGAGCTCCTCCACCTTCATGATGGCCACGCCCTCCATGTCGGGAGACTTCACGTCGAACAGCTCGGTCCCGGTGGCCGGCGGCGCGAGCTCGAAGACTCGAAGCCGATCCCGCTCGTACCCCCAGTGATGAGAACCGTATTGCCGTCGAGTTTCATGGGCTCGCCGGTACTTACCGCACCGTGGAGCAACTGTCGGAGGTGGGGCGCTCAAACGACGAACTTGCCCTCGCGCAAAACGGGGAGTCGGTCGACGCTCGCGTCGCACGACGCCGTTGTGAAAGCGATCCACGACGTCGCCGTCCACAACGCGCCCGTGCGCGCCGGGAACGTCTCGCCAAGCGAAATGTGCACGCCGGGCACCTTTTGATCGGTGAAGACGTTGCCGAACGGACGCACGATCCCAGCGTTGAGGCCGAAGCCGACGAGGCCAACACGATCGAGGTTCGGCACCGACGCGATCGCGTCTGCGACGAGCTCTGCGAGCTCCGGGTCGAGCGCGCACTCGAGCGTTTGCACGCGGCCCTTCTCGATGTGCAAGACGATGGGCGTCTTCTCGAGGCTTCGCGCGAGCAGGCCGTCGGCGTCGCCGAGCGTGCCGTCCGCGACGTACGTGCCGAAAACACCCTCGGGACACGTGACGAGCTCCCCGGATGGTAGGTTGTCTTTCGCGCCGGGTCGCACGACTCCGCCGTATAGGAGCCAGCGGCACCACGGGGCGAGCTGCACCGTGAGGTTCGTGCCAGCCTCGCTCTGGACGAGGACTTGTGAGCTCGGGCCAATGCGTGTGTGAAGCGCGCGCATCGTCTGCTCGATCTGCCGCGGGTCGACCTTCAGCCCAGCGACCATCGCCTCGCGCTCGACGCCGACCATGTGTGCATGACGCAATCGGTGTGTGGCAGCGAGCTCGACGAGCTCGTTGCGCATCGGCAGCTCGTGAGGGTGAAACGAGATCAGGAGCACGCTCGCCTGCGCGTCGGGTAGAACCGCTGCGATGCGGGGATGGAGCCATCGGTGCGGCCGCGGTGCGAGGTCCTCCAGCACCATCCGCACGGGATGGGCCCCGATGTTCTTGACGGCTTCTTCGAGCGCATCGAGCGCTTCAGCGTGCGCACGATCGCCAATGAGCACGACCCGTCTGCCGGCGACAACCTCGAGCGCGCCGGTGATGGCGCTCCGCGCCGCATCTGCCAACGCCGGATCAATCACCAGCAAAGCATACAGGGATCGCGACCCTCGCGGGTCACTTCGTCTAGGCTGCGCGCTCCATGGCACGGCCGAACAGGAGTCTCGTCCTCGCCGTGATCGGCGGGCTCGTCATGAGCTTGGGCGCAGTACTGGCTCTCTGGCCGTGCATGCCGCTCGCGCTGATTTGGCTCGCGATGGCGCTCGATCCAAAGACGCCCGCGAAGAAGGGCGCTTGGCGCGTATTCGAAGGAGGGCTACGCGGCCTCGTCTTTGGAACGGTGTCCCACGTCTTTTTGCAGTGGTTCATTCTGCGCGCGATCGTGAGCTTTACTGCCATCTCGTGGATCGTCGCTGCACTCTTACTGCTCCTCCACTCCGTGACGCAGTCCGCGCCGTGGGTCGTCGCGGCAATCGTCACGCTTTACCTTGCGAGGCGCGGCGTTCCGCGCTGGTTGGCGTTCGCCATCGCAGTCTACGCGGGGACGTTCGTGCCGGTGAATTTCCCATGGACGATCGCCGGCTCCGTATCGCTGTGGCCGCCGATGGTGCAGCTCGCGGATCTGATCGGGGAGCGAGGTGTCACCGCTCTCCTCGCGGCTGCCGCCGCGCTCGTCGCGGAGGGCTTCACGCGATCGAGAATCGCGGAGCGCAGCGCAGCGATTCGAGGCGAAGCCTCTCGGGGGCTTGGGGGGCGGGGCTCCCCATCTCGATCGCCGCGCCGTATCACGTTCCTGGGCGCTGCCGTTGCCGTGATCGCGGTCATGGCGACGTACGGAACCATCCGCATCGCCATGGTCGATCGGAGCGCACGTGACACCGTCAGGGTGAAGATCGCGCTTCTTCAACCGGACATCGAGGCCCACGAGCGCTGGGACGATTCGGCATCACCGAAGATCGTCGAGCGTCTCGCCACGCTCACCCGCGCCGCCGAAGCCCGCGGTGCGGAGCTCACGATTTGGCCCGAGGCCGCGTACCCATTTCCCATCGCCGACTACACGAAGAAGGACGTGCCGGGCCCGTACGCGATCCTCCAGCCAGGCATGCGAGGCCCCGTGCTCACGGGTCTCCTCATGACTGACGCGTCCGGCGAGAAATACAACTCCGCGATCGTCTGCGAGAACGGCCAACTCTCGACGCCGTACCACAAGATGCACCTCGTCTGGTTCGGCGAGATCGTGCCGCTGGGGGACGTGCTGCCCATCATGCGCGACACGTTCACGCTCGGATTGGGGCTCGCTCCCGGTGAACATCAGGCGATCCTTCCGGCGGCAGGTGGTCGCGTCCACGCCGCAGTGCTCAATTGCTTGGAAGACACGCTCCCAGGCGCCGGCCGTGAAGCGTTCGACCATCAGCGGCCCAACCTGCTCGTCAACATCACGAACGATGCGTGGTTCGTTGGAAGCAACGAGAGCGAGTATCACGTGCGCGCCAGCGTCATGCGCGCCGTCGAGCTACGTCGGGACATCGTGCGCGCCGTCAATCGTGGGATCACGACATGGATCGACTCGGC